>Ga0206802_1007_pt1 | contig 52717 bp, 42 predicted proteins | sample Alteio_BWOrgCont_63_FD_152902 | JGI IMG/M metagenome (GOLD analysis project Ga0206802, IMG submission 152902) | Enriched cells from forest soil in Barre Woods Harvard Forest LTER site, Petersham, Massachusetts, United States -... | ecosystem: Environmental > Terrestrial > Soil > Temperate forest >... | reverse complement strand
TGCGGTGAGCACTTCCAATATCCCCATTGCCGTCCATCTCGATCACGGCGATAGCTTCGAACTGTGCAAAGAGTGCATTGACGAAGGGTTCACCAGTGTGATGATTGACGGCAGCCATGAGCCTTTCGAGAAAAACGTCGAGGTTTGCAAACGCGTCGTCGAGTACGCCCATAAGCACAATTGCGTGGTGGAAGGAGAATTGGGCATGCTGGTGGGCGCTCAACACGACGATGGCGAGGAAGGCGGCAGTTATTCCAAAGGGGGGGTCTATACGCATCCGGAGGAAGCGGTGCTTTTTGTCCGCCAAACGGGGGTTGATTCACTGGCAGTGGCCATTGGCAATTCCCATGGCGCCTACAAGTTTAAGGGAGAACAGCGGCTGGATTTGGACCGTTTGCGCGCCATCAAGAAGGCGTTGATGGATGCGGGGTTGGGCGATTACCCGCTGGTACTGCACGGGGCATCCAGCGTGCCGAAAGACCTCGTCCAGGAGATCAATAAATATGGTGGCAAAATGGGCGAGGACACCGCTGGTGTCCCGGAGGCGGACATCGAAGTTGCCCGCCGTGTCGGTTGCACCAAGGTGAATATCGACACAGACTTGCGCCTGGCGGTCACCGCGGCCATTCGGAAATGTTTTGCCGAAAATCCAAAGGAATTCGATCCTCGCAAATATCTTGGCCCCGCCCGAACCAAGGTCAAAGACTTGGTCCGCCACAAGGTGCGCGATGTTCTCTGCTGCGCAGGTCATGCTTTTGATTAGAGGGGCATACGACTTTGTGGGAGGCGATGGGACATAGCGCCATAATGGCACTATTGAATTTTTCAATTTAGCGACATAACGGCTCATATTGACTATAATATGAGCCGTTCTATTTTTTGTAATACTATGTAGGTTAAGTCCTTATGAATTTAAACGTTTCTTGGCATGGGTAACGCTATCAATCCGGTGTGTAGAGTTATGTAATGTAGTGGACGAAGAGTTCATGAACTTTGAAACATTGAAAGGATAAACCTATGACATTAACAAGATGGCAACGACCTGAATCGAGCTTTTCTCCGTTCCGCCGAGTGGCGAGTTTGCGAGACGAGGTGGATAGCCTATTCAACCTGGCCTTTGGGCGGTTGACGGGCACCAATGGTGGAGAGAATGGACGAGGATCACAATTGCTGGAAGGCTGGTTCCCGGCCGTAGACGTTTACGAGGACAAGGACAACCTGCTCGTTAAGGCGGAACTTCCCGGCCTCAAAAAGGAAGACATCGAAATCTCGCTGCATGAGGGCTTTCTAACCCTTTCCGGCGAGCGGAAGCAAGAACAAGCGCGCGAAGGCGCTGAAGTGTATCGCTCGGAGAGGTGGGCGGGACGGTTTCATCGCACCATCAGTCTGCCTTGCCGCGTGGAAGCAGACAAAATCCAAGCCACCTATAACGAAGGCGTGCTGGCGGTGACTCTGCCCAAAGCCGAGGAAGCAAAGCCGAAACAGATTCAAATCACGGTCAAATAAACAACCAATGCCGGGCGAGCGAGCCTTGCCCGCGATAAGAAAGGAATTATGAACGCAGTAGCCCAAAAAGAGGAAAGATCGGTTCGCCCGGAAGCAGCTCCGCAGGAGCGTCCATACGTCTCGCCCAACGTCAACATCATCGAGAGCAAAGATGGTTACACGTTGGAGGCTGAGATGCCCGGCGTAGCCAAGGACGGTTTGGACATTAGTCTGGAAGAGAACGTGTTGACGATTACGGGCCGGCGCCAGCCGGATCCCTCCGTCAACCTGCTCTACCGTGAATCCAATCCGGTGGATTACCGACGAGTGTTTGAATTGGACCCGTCCATTGAGTCCGCCAGAATCAGCGCACAGATCGAACAGGGTATTTTAACCCTGACTCTGCCCAAAGCGGAGAAGGTCAAACCGCGCCGGATCGAAGTCAATTAACCGGGCACGATGGTCCGCAACGAAGGCCGGTGGCTCATGCCGCCGGCCTTTGTTTTTCCACCGATTTCGGGCTGCGTCGCACCCCCTGTCCTACAAATACTTGTCATTCTGCCCCGAGCGTGGCAGAATCCCCCGTGCCGCCATGAAAACTGTTTTGATCAAAGGGGCTTACGAGGCCCTTCGCAACCGGTTTATACCCGGATTGAAAGACCTTGGATAATTCCACCGACACCACCGGCAGCCGATGTGACACGCGTGTGAAATTCTGGGGCGTGCGCGGTTCCATCCCAACTCCCGGCCCTGGGACGGTTTATTACGGCGGCAACACCTCGTGCGTCGAAGTGCGCGTCGGCGCGGAGATCATCATACTGGACGCCGGCAGCGGGATTCGCAAACTCGGTTTGGCGCTGGCTGCGGAGTTCAAGGATCGTCCGCTCCAATTGAATGTGCTCATTACGCACACGCACTGGGATCATATTCAGGGTTTTCCGTTTTTTCCGCCGGCCTACAACCTGAAGAACAACGTCACCATCTACGGTTTTGAAGGGGCGCGGCAGGGATTGCAAAACACGCTCTCAAGCCAGATGGAAAACCCGTATTTCCCCATCAGCATGCATCAAATGCCGGGAAGCATCACCATCCGTGAACTGAAGGAATTGAGTCTTGGCATCGGCCCGGTCCAGGTCAAAGCCCATTTCCTGAATCATCCGGGTGTGTGCGCCGGCTATCGGCTCTACACACCTGCTGGCTCAATTTCCTATCTGCCCGATGTGGAGTTGTTTCAGCAGCTTCGCCTCCGTTGGAAGAACGATCACGGCCAAGCCAGGAAACAGGCGTTGGAAATCGTCCCCGATGAAGACCGCAACATTTTGGAATTCATCCGGGGTTCCGATGTGCTGATCATAGACTCTCAATACGATGACGGGGAATACGAACAGCATATCGGCTGGGGGCATAGTTGTTTCGAGGACTCGGTGACCTTGGCGATCCAAGGCGGCGTGCGGCGGCTTTTCTTGTTTCACCACGATCCCGACCACACCGACGAGCAAATTTCACGGATGGTGGCCCGCGCGCGAGAGATGGCCGTCCTCCGGCAATCATCGCTCTTTATTGAAGCCGCCCGCGAGGGGCGCGAGGTGCTGCTGCCTGAAGCTCGGACTGGGGCGTAATCAATTCCAGCCTGTGTTTAAAGCCAGTCTGGCGTCGAGCCGTGATTCGATTTCCCAACTAGAAAGTCAGAACTCGACAGAGTCTCGCTCTACCGCACAATCAATTCGTCAAAAATGTCACATCAGCCGATTGCAGGCGCACCGATTCAGGCAATTTCCCGGCTGCGAATTTAAGAATAATGGTGTGTGTGCCGGCCGGGAGTTCACTCATGGCGTTGGATGTTTGGAGGGCTGTTTCTACCCCGTCAATCCATGCTATCCCTTCCGGGGGGACATTGAAATGGACGGGCCCGTTTTTCGCCGTGCGAAACCGCGCGCCAACCAGAATGGCTCCCGCGCCGTCCGGCGCGTGACTCTGAATATCCTCGCGCAGAAGCTTACCCCGGCCAAGCCGGACGACAGCAGCACGGGGTCGCCCTCGGAGGAGGCGACTTTCCAAAATCGGGCCACGTTGCCGGAGGAGGCGTCGAACGGTCCCGGCTTGCCGAGCGAAGTCAGGAAGCGAAACAAGTCCAATTGCTGCGGCATGGTCAAATTATCAGTCAGGCCCGAGGGCATAAGGGAGGCACCCACCTTCCGGCTGACGATCTGGCTTTTTGTGATGGTGACTACCTGGTCCGCCGCTGTGCGCAGGACGAGCTCGCGGTCGTTTTCGCTCACGAAGATGCCGGCCATTTCCTCGCCCTCGCGGGTTTCGACCAGGCAAGATTGAAAGCCGTCCTTGATTTGCTTGTTGGGATAATAAACCGATTCAATCAAATAATCCGGCTGCGCGCTGGCCCCGATGGAGGTTAAGTCTGGCCCGACGTGGCCGCCGACGCCGCCGATGGCGTGGCACGTGGCGCAGCTTTGTTGTTGAGTGCGGAAAATGCGTTCGCCGCGGGCTGCGTCGCCTTGAGCGAGAGCCGAGTCGGCCAATTTCGCGATCTCAGTCTTGCTTAATTCGACTTCGCCGCCTTGCAATCCCGCCGCGCGGGTCAGGGCCAGAACTAATTCCGGTTCGCTGCCGCCTTCGTGCACGGCACGCACGCCCGCCTTGGCCAGCGCCGGCGGGAATCCCTTCTTGGGCAGAGCTGCGGCCAAAACTCCTGCGGCGCCGGCGTTGCCCAAGAGTGAACGCCAAACAGTGACCTCCCTTTGCTGGTTGGTTAAGTCCATTAGCAGAGAAATGGCCGCCGGCCCTGCATGAGGCATGTCAAGGGCCGCGAGAGCCAGCATCGCCGGTTGGCGCAGTTCCATGGGTTCGCCATGCTGCGTCCAAGGCTTCAAAGCGGCCAAAACGTCCGCCCCACCGATTTTTCGCAGGGAATCCAAGGCTGCGGTGCGCACCGAGGCTTTCACGCCGGGAGCGGCTGGAAGCGCGCAAAGATTTGACAAACAAGCAGTCACCTTCCAACTGCCCGCCAGTCGGGCGGCGTGGATGATCGTCGTTTCGTCGCTATCAGCGAAAAAGGCCGCTAACTTTTCCGTGCGCGCGGCGGGTTGAACGTGGCGGTCGGCGGCTGCGCTCAAAGCAGTCCACGCGCGACGCGCGGCTTCGGGCGTCAAGGCATGGTCGAGGATGGTGTCATAGAGTTTTTGGACTTCGCTGGCCATTCCAATTTGACCGATGAGCTCAATCCATGGCCCTTGGCCTTCGCGCGATAAGGGCTGCTCCTTGAGGAATTGGCTCAAAACGGGGCCGGCCCGCTCCGGTTCAATCGCTTTGAGCGCAAAAGCGAGCTGCTTCTCGTGCCCGGCACTCTTCCAGGCACCGGATCGAATGCCGTCGAGCCACGGTTGGGACAAATCGTTGATGGTCAGCCAGAGCGCATAATCCACAAACGAATCGTTCTTTTGCTCGGCGGCCTGCAAGGCCCATTCGGCCGAGCGCAAACAAGGCAGTTCCGCCACGGCCCGCAACGCCTCCACGCGTACGCGCGGAAACGGGTCTTGCAACAGCCGCTTGTAAATGTCGTCCGGTTCCAGCCTGGAAGGGTCGTTGCGGGTGCGCGGCCAAGCCACTAAGGCGCGCGTGGCGGCGGCGCGAATGCGTCCGTCGCTCGCGCCCAGCAGGCGATCCACCAAGGAGTCATCGCGGTTGGCGATGGATTGATGCATCCACAATGATTGCAAAAGAGCCGTTTCGTTCGTTTGCCGCGCCGTCCAATGACCCAGATCGCCCAGGATACGTGGTCCGCGCTCGGTCAGCACGCGACGGGATTGCTGCACGTCGTAGATATTGGAGGAAAGCAAATTATCTAACAGGGCGCGGTTGCCGGCTTTGGTAAAATCGCGATAGGTTTCCAGCGGGCGGCCTTTGGCCGTGATGCGCCAAATGCGGCCATGATCGTGATCGCGCCGGGGATCGCGGAAATCAACCTCGCCGTGATTGATGATCGGATTGCACCAATCGGCCACGTAAAGCGCGCCGTCAGGGCCGAACTTCAAATCAATGGGTCGGAAGGTGTCGTTGGTCGTGCGCAAAAAGTCGGGCATTTGTTCGGATACATAGCCCGCGCCATCTGGGCTGACGGAGAAACGCACGAGGCGATGTGCTCGAAAATCGGCCGTGAGCATGTTGCCCTGCCAATCGTCGGGGAATTGATGGCTGGCCACGATCTCCAGCCCGCAAAACTTCGGATAAGACCCCGGACTGATGCTGGCCATTTCGCGCCTCATGCTGGCATAAGTGAAATAGGTTGCTCCCTGAATGCCCCAACTGAGGCCTTCATAACCCGCGCCGTCAGTCACGAACGATTGTCCGAAGGAGTCGAATTGATGGCCCCACGGATTGCAAAAGCCTCTCAAGAAGACGTCCAATTGCATCGCCTGCGGGCGAAGGTGGAAAACGCCGCCGCTGTTAAGGCGAACCACGCCATTGGGAGTTTCCAGATGGCTGTGAATGTAGATGGATTGATCGAAGTAGAGCATGCCATCCGGCCCCCAAGCCAGCGTGTGTATAAGATGGTGCGTGTCCTCCGTGCCGAAACCCGACAGCACCACGCGTCGCGACTTGGCTTTCTTGTCGCCCTCCAGGAACAGCAACTCGGTGCTTTGCCCGACGTAACAACCGCCGTCGCCCGGTTCAATGGCGGTGGGCAGAAACAAGCCGTCGGCAAAAACCGTGGAACGGTCAGCCCGCCCCGTGTGATGCGTGTCCTCAAGAACCACAATTTTGTCATTGGCCTTTTGCCCGGGGGCGATTTGCGGATAAATTGAGGAGGTCGCCACCCACAGCCGCCCGTGCGGATCGAAATTCATTTGCGTGGGCTTGGCTAATAGAGGCGAGGCCGCCCACAAGCTGATCTCAAAGCCGGGCGCAATCGTAAAGTCCGGCATAGGCGGCGCGTTGGAACCCTTTGTGGGTGCGCCTGCGGGCCAGGGCGGCGGCGGCGTTCCCCTCGCGTGGAGTATTTGCTGCCATTGAAAAATCCGCTCTTCCGCGGAAGCGATGAGCGGGTCGAACTGCGGAATTTCCCGCGCGTTCATGCCTTGCTCGTGTTGGCGGAAGCCCAGGAGATAGGTTTGATTTTGCGGGCGCCAGCGGTCGAAAAACCATTGGTCCTTTTGCACGATTTCCTGGCGCATCTGTTCCAGCGTGTTTTTCGCAGCGTAACTGAGCCGGGGATTCCAGCCCAATTGCCGGGCCACTTCCAGGGCCATCAAACGGTAACCTTGCGGCATGAGGTGAATGCCGTTGTCGGTTACCTCCTGCGCTTTGGCCCCGGGCTGCCAATTGAACAAGTCCACGAATGGAACACCGCGCGCCTGGGCGATCTGGCGCAAAGCCTCTGTATAAAGGGAAAGCTGCGCGTTGTGGAACGATGGGTCCGGCATGGGAGACGGCAGCTTCTGGTGGCGCAACGGGCTCAAGATGACGAAACGAACTGGGTGCGACGGGTCACGCTGAAGGGCGTCCATGAGATGTTCCGTCTGCGTGATGAAGGGCTGCAAGGCGGATTCGCCGCCAAACGAACTCGCCATGCCGTAACCTAGAATCACCACGGTGGGACGGACCAGGGCCACTTCGTTCGTCAGTAATTGGAATCCTTTTCCCGCCTCGTTGAAATCGAAGGAGGCGCGGCTTTCGCCAGCCGGTGTATCCGCGCTCCAGCCGAGGTTGCGCACAACGAGATGGCGATTCGGGAACGATGCGTGCGCGACCGTTTCCAGCCAGCCGGATTCCTGTTCGCGTTCGATCAAGGTGTCGCCGATGAGCGCCACGCGGTCGCCGTCGCGGAGGTCAAAAGTTTCCGCTCTCGCACTCGCGAAAGCGACAGTAGTTAAAAAAATGGTTAAAAGCAGTAATTTGCGCATGACTAATTGGAGCATAGTATGTAGGATCGGTTGCGAAAACACGAGAATTTCCGTTGAAGCAGAGCAAAGTCGCAGTAAATTGATTTAAAATGAGTCAGGCCGTGGAAATTGTGTGGCTCCTGATGCTGATTCCCTTTGGAATCGTTTTGTGCGTCGGCGGGTTTTTCACTTATTGCGCCTGGAAGCGCGGCAAGCTTATGAGGGGCGACCAAGCGGGCGCAAACCTTTCCACCACCACCCGTTCCGCCACCTACGAACAGCCAAGGCGCTGGCTGGCCGTCAAGGGGGCCAAGCCGTCGGTCGTGCAAGCCGCGCTTCGGTTGCATAGTCCTACTCCTTGTTCGTGGGAGGAGGGTTTGGCCGAGGCGCGCGAGGACAAGCTGTTCATATCCCCTTCCATTGCGGGCTGGGTTTTGGTGGTGGGGGCGGGCTTGCCCGACGTGACCGAGGATTCGGACCGGTGTTACCGCTTTTTGACCGCTTTGAGCCGCAAGTTGGGCCATGTGCAATATTTCAGCGTGAGCCGAGTGGTCAATTCACATTGCTGGGCCTTGTTGGAAGGCGGCCGTGTCTATCGCGCTTATGCCTGGGCTGGGGAAACGCTCTGGAATCAAGGGCTCGTCACCGGAGCGGAGAAGGATATGGGCATGCTGTGCCTCGAGTACGCCGCCGAGCAAAGTTCCTTCGCCATGCGCGAAGCGTTGGCCGCCAATTCCGAAAAAGTCAATTTACTGGCCGCCCGTTGGAGCCTCGATCCCGGGGCGATTCCAGGTGAAATGTGGCACAGCCGGGGGATCGTGGGAGCCATGTCTCAATCCAATCCGCAGTAGGGTGGTGACAATTTATTTTCGACACATGGACCGAAAGTAAATTGTCACAACATTAAGACGAATTTCAATTTTGAAATCTGAAATCTCCCGACACATGCCCCAATTGCGGCGCGGACGTTCCCGCCGGGGCCAAAGCCTGCCCTGAATGTGGCGCCGATGAGCACACGGGCTGGTCAGAGGACGCCGCCGCCAGCGGCCTCGATTTGCCGGAAGAATCGTTTGACTACGACGAGTTCGTCCAACGCGAATTGGAACCCCTAAAGAAACCCATCCCACGCGGGATACATTGGTTCTGGTGGTTGGTGGCGATAGCCTTGGTGGCGTTGTTTCTTTTCGCTCTGATCCATTCCTTCGGCTCCAGATGAGGAACGGCGTTTTCCCGTGAAAACTGGGCTTGCGCCTCGTGCAAGTTGCGGTAAGCTGGCCGCCGAATGAATGTCTTTCTGGCTATTCTCGTTTATCTGATCATGGCGGTGATCCTGGGCGCAGGCGTGCTTTTGGCGGTCGTCAAAGGCTCTTTTTGGCTTTTGATTCTCGGTTTCCTGGCCTTTGTTCTGGCCGTAACCAAAATCGCCATCCTGCCCCATCACTGAGGACTAAGCCCCTTGCAGGTTCGTCTCGACGGATGCGCTGCGAAAATGTCGCATCCTTAGCGGCGTCAGATTTGTGCGTTGCAGCAAACGAGGCTGGATTTCAGGGACTTGACTCGTGACGTTCACACTGGAAACGTGCGCCCAATCTGAACCGAGTTGCATGAACTCAGCGTAGGCAAACATCGGAGGGTAACCGCGAAAGCACGACAACCGGTTGCGGCCATTGAGCCGTTCGGCTCTCGACGGCAACCGATTGCCAATGAGGCGGAAGGACGCCCCAGTTTCCCCTAGTCCGAGAAGATTGCTCGATAGCTCTGGTTGGAGCGGCAGCAAAGACGGGACGGTCGCGGGTTCCATTGAGTTCGTCAGGCCATCCGACCGCGAGCCATAAGAGTATAAGTAACGAACACAGGCGGCGATCGTGCGAATGTCCGCCAGCCATTGGCGTTTCTTAAAGTAGAAGCTGCTTCTGCCGGAAGTCGAAGACCGATTGCTCCACGCGGGACGCATATATTCAATAAAAGGCGTGGCGACGCTTATCGCGAAACACACCACCACCAAAGTCCAAATGACAACATGGTTTTGCTTTTTCATTGGTCAGTCCTCCATCTGTAAAATTTATTAACGATGTTCAGCACGTTAGTATGACCCGCCAGAATTCATTTTGTTTCAAGGATTCGGCTTGTCACCGTCTTTAGTATCCTTTTCCAGCATGTGGCCATTCGGGGCGTCAATCTGGTCCAACATCGGTTTGACCTTCTCCCAAACCTCCTTGGGCACTTTATTGCGTTGTTCCGTTGTATCAACTTCCCCATCAAAGAGCAGCTTGCCATCTTTGTCGCGGGCCGTCAGGCGTGTTTTCTTCCCAGCTTCGATAATGTACGAACCTGTGTCGTCCGTTTGGACCATGGTCCGGTTTGAATTACGCTTGTCGCGGACGATGACCGTGGCGTCCCGATCCACATCGACCCCGCCGCGCGCCAGGGCCTCGAGTTCGCGCCCGGCGGAAGCCAGAGAATTTCGGTCGAGCGAGCTTCGTTGCACGGCGTCCTGGATCGCTTTGCGAGTCTGTTCCATCGCGTGTTTGACCTCGACGTCCACTTTGCCTTTATCCAAGCCGACGCGCACCAGCGATTTACTCATGTCGTGCAATCTGCCATTCAGGCCCTTCAACTGCCCATCGAGGCCATCAAGCTGGATTTCGAAATTTTGCAGGCCGTCGGGCACTAATTGACCTTCCAAGTCGGAGGCCTCCTCCCATTTCGTCTTGCCCAGTTTGACGGAGATGGTCTGTTTCTTGCCCCCGCGATAAAACGTCAAATTGATTAAATCCCCCTCCGCGTGCATCTGCACCAATTTGCGCAACTGTAGCGGGAGCACGAGCATCTGGCCGTCAAGCTCGACCAAAACGTCGTTTTTGTGAAATTCAGCCTTCTCCGCCGCGCTTCCCGGCGCAATCAAGGTGACCGTCAACCCTTCGCCATGCTTCAATCCCAGTTGGGAGGCCAAGGCTTCGGATGACTCCTCCACCGCCAAGCCGAGCCAGGTGACCTCGTTAGTTTGTTTGCGCTTGCTGCCAGACTCGATGGATCGGATGACGATGTCGTTTCGGGGCATCGCGGGTGTTCGCGGCGCGCTCGGCGTTGACGGGGCGCTGGGAGAAGCTGGCGCGCCCGGTGAGGCTGGCGTGGCAGGCGGATCGTCCGCGAGCGCAACCCCCACAGTGGTGCCCAATAAAGCGGACACCATGATGAGAGCGGTGACTGTTCTTGGAATAGTAAGGTATATTTTCATATTCGTATTCTCCAACGGTTGCAGCGTTAGCTCATTAGTAAGTTTCAAATCGCACGGGCATGACTTCGACCCGAGGACTCCTCTGCTCGATTTGCACACCCAGATTTTTGTCGGTCACGGTCAATTGGTCCTTCCATTGCCGGCAGCGAAATCTCACGGGTTGGCCATCCGGCAGCGTTGCCACCACGTCGAAGGAAGAAACCAGTTCCTGATCCACCTGAACGCCGTCCGCCTTTAACCCATAAGCGGGCGATTCTTGGGCGCCGCCCTTTGGAGCAAACCTTGCCCTCGCGACAAAGAAAACTGCCAGGATCACCGCCAGGGCGGGCGCGAGCCAGAGCATCACTCGCCTCCAAATCGGTATGGCTTGCTCCGACGGAAACAGCATCTTTTGCTTCTGCTGCGGGTTCGGCCTTGCGGTTTGCAACCGCGCCATAAAATTCGCCGGCAGCGGCGCGGGTGATATGCGCCGCAATTCTGATTCGTAACGCTCTTGCTCTTGCTCGTTCATGCTAAAACTTCCTTGGTCAACTTGCGCAACTCGATCAACCCATAGCGGTAGCGGGAAGCCGCGGTATTGGGTGGAATCTCAAGCGCCTCCGCGATTTCGCCAAAGGTCAACCCGCTCCATACTTTGAGCGTGAGGACATCGCGATAAATCTGGGGTAAATGGGTCATGGCTTTGTGGATCAACACACTGCGCTCCCGCTCCTCCGGCCCGGCATCAAACCAGCATGGCGGATCATCCAGGCGTGCTTCGGCTTCGCGCTCAGCCCGGCGGTCATTGCGCCGCGCCAGATCAACGGCCCTCCGGCGCACGGTCGTATACACCAACCCCAACGGAGGCGGGGCTGGCTGGCTTTGCCGCTGCCAAGACTCAACAACCGCCTCTTGCACCAGGTCCTGGGCATCGGCTTCGCACTTGACCTGTTGACGAGCAAAAAGCAACAGCGCGGACGCATGCCGCGCAAGCCATTGCTCCCAGTCTGAGTCTGCGGGCAATTCATGTTTGGAACCGCTATTCACGCGATTTCACATAACCAAGCGTCGCCGCAGAGGTTTCTTGTCTAAACTAAATTGGGTTGAGGGTCAGTAATCGTACAATCCGCTGTCATGTGAGTAGCCGCCACCGCCTCCGCCGCTTGACCCGGGTCCTTCTTCACCACCCATCAAATCTCCCAGCACGTCGCCCATGTCGGCCTCGATTTTCTCAGGATCTTCGCCGGATTCGAGGCGTTTGATGGCGATGTCGAATTCCTTGGGCACGCTCCCGACTGGCATTAAGTCCTTCATTTTCTTCATCATGTGCGCCATGTGCCGGGGGTTGTTTTCGTCCATGTGCTCCATATCGCGCTCCATCTCGGACATTACGCGCGCGAAGCGAGGGTCGTCCATGTCCGGCATAGAGTCCGGCCCGGCCTCGGGAGCGGCTGAAGGTTCCGCCAGACCGCGCGGCATAGCGAAGGAACTGAGTTGCTTGATCATCTTGCGCTGGCCGCACTTGGGGCAGGCTGGCGAGCCGTCCGGCTGCAATCTCTTGGAAAGAAAATTGAAAATCTTCCGGCAATTAGGACAGGCGAATTCGTAGATAGGCATAGTGGTCTCCTTTTCAGCTCTTATTTAGGGCCGGGCGCGGGTTTGCCAGCGGGCAGGCGTCCGATCCAAACACCTGGGGCCGCCTGCTTCCATTCCAGGGGCGGAAGGTCAAGCGGGCCCGAACGGGCCACCACCAAACGATCTTGCGGGCGCAACTTTTTGGCCCAGGGCTGGTACGATTCCGCGCTGCCTTCCGAACGGTGGATTTCGCGATAAATCTTAAGATCAACGGCCGGCATCAAAGCCGGTTCAAAGCCAGCCATGTAACGCCAATCGCCGCGCGGGTTCTTGTAAAATGTGTTGTAGAAAAACTGCATGTTATCATTGTAAAATATGCCACCCGGGCCGGGCATCCAGTCTTTATTTTGCGGGTTGCTGCCATCCACGAAAGGTTCCGTCAAGCAGGCGGAATAACGGCGGCCCAAATCGTTGGTGGAGTCCAGGTAAAGGGGCAGCGCGATGCAACCGCAAGCGACTAATCGCTGGATTGAAAGAGCGTCCCACAAGGTTGGCATGGCCTCGTCGAATTCTCCGGCCATCCAAACGATGGCAGCGGCCACCCCCCAATCGGCCCAAAAGCGGTCCGCCGTCAATCCAAGAATCCAGTTGAGGACCATCATCCAAACGACCGGTTGGGAGAAAAGCGAGGAGGAGCCTTTGTTTTGTTTTTGCCGCCACAGGTAAATGATCGCCAGCAAGGCGATAGTGGCGAATTCGCCGCCGCTTGGTTGAAATTCCCCCACCAACAGCCATTTAGGCGCGTGTTCCTGATAGACGCATTGGGCCATATAAACACCGGTGTAAAGAAACGCCAGCGGACGCCCCGTTAATAGAGCGCCCACGATTGTTCCCACCACCCAGCAACCCGCCAGCCAAAGGCCGGCCCGCCAGCGTTGGGCCAGAAAAAACGCCGCGAACAGGACCACCCAAAGATACCACGCTCCATGAATCCACACAGAAAGCGCAAATCCAATACACGTCAGGACCACTTTGCTCCAAGGCGGCCGGCGATCTTGTTCCTTGGACCAGGAAAAAAGCAGGCCCATCAAGATGCCTTCGCTCAAAAGGTACGGCCGACCCTGCAACCAACGCTCCATCAACTGAGGAATGGCGATCATTTGAGCCAGCACCGCTGCCAGCCAGGCCTCCGGCCGCCGCACCCAAATCAACGGAAAACACACAACGCAAAACAGCGTGCTGGCGACAGAGAAACTAAGCAAGGCATCCTCCTCCCAGCCCGTCATGCGGTGCAGGCAGCCCAGAAGCCATTCCCAGCCCGGACTATGATCCACGACGTATTGGGGGCGCATGACGACGATCTCCGAATAAGGCTTGCCGGCGAAGGGTTTGGCGGCGTGCCGCCGGGCGTCTCCAGGCGGCATATAACCTTCACCGAGGATTTTGAGGCAGATAAAAACGGCGGTCAACAAAACCGCCATCCAGCAGACCAGGGGCACATAGCGCTGGAGTGCGGCACCATTATTCATGATCTTCTCGTGGCGTCATAACGCCGGAAGCCGCCGGCAAAGGCAAGCCATTTCTGCATCCTGAAACAAGACGGGGCGCATCTGACTTTTTTGAAACTTTCGTTACTCCCTCTCCTCCACACACTTGCGTAGGAGGGGGGCTGGGAGAGGAGGAAAACACTCGAATTTTCGCCGCAGATCGGCCAAATTGAGCGCATGGTGCCAGCGTCGGTTTGAAATGCGGATGGGTCCAGGTTTCGGATTTTTCTGTTTCAATAGACAAACGCGGCGCCGCATCAGCAGAATAGGCGACTTTGAGCCTTTATGAGACGCGGATTCACATTGATCGAACTGCTAGTGGTAATCGTCGTCATCGTGATTGTGGCGGCTCTAGTTCTGCCGGCTCTGAGTCGTGCCAAAGGTGCTGCCCAAAAAGCCAACTGCATCAATGACCTGCACCAGATTAACGCCGCGCTGCTCATGTATGCAGATGACGATGCCGGCGTCATTCGCACCGCCGCCCATGACTACCATATTTATTTTAGCTATAAGGACGGCATTCGACCTTATCTTTTGCGCAACGGTTCGGGCACGAACGACCAGTTATTCACTTGTCCGGCGGACGATTTCAACTGCAAGCTCCCCGGCATTCAGGACTTTTTTCAACCCGACAACGTGGCTGGCAACGGTTTTCACAACCTGCAGCAGACGCATTACTCGAGTTATATCTTCAACGGCGCAGCCGCAAATTCCAAGGAGACGCGTGTCGCGGGAAAGTCATTCTCATCGGCGCGAGAACCTTCCCGGCTGGTGCTGGTGTGTGAGCTTTCAGCAGCAATCGGCCTAAGTGGACATGATCGTCGGCAGGCTGACCAGTTCAATAATGCAAAAAATGTGGTGAGCTTCGTTGACGGGCATGTGAGTTTCATCCCCATTTTTTGGAACGGTAATTCGGGACAGGTCAATATGCCTATTTCTTACGATCCCCCCGCAGGCTATGAATACATTTGGTTCGGGAAATAATTGGCGCAGGACGGAGGTCTTGCTCGAAACGCTGGCTGGAGCGACTGCGGGCGCATCTCACTTTTTTGCAGCTTTCGTTACTCCCTCTCCTCCACGCTCTTGCGCTCTTTAAGATTCATGCGTCGCAATCATCGGGCGAAAGGCGATTGAAAAATTATGAGTGCAATCAATATTTTTCTTGCCCTGCGCACGAAATATGAGCACACTCATTTATATGAATGAAGATCAGGCGAAAATTCCCAAGCTGCGGAAACCCACCCCGCGCAAAAAGAAGCCCGGCAAACGCGAAAAGAACAAAGAGCAGACCAAGCAGCGTATCCTGCGGGCCGCGCTCGAGTTGTTTAAGGAGAAAGGCCTCGAAGGAACCACGACCAAGGAGATTTCAAAGCGGGCCGGCATCGCCGAAGGCACGCTTTTCAATTACTTTAAGACCAAGGAAGACCTGGCCCTTTACTTCTTTCAAAAAGAAACCGAGGACCTTATCAAATGGTTTCGAGCCGAGGCGCGACTGCAGAAGGCGCCTCTGCCGGAAAAACTCTTCGGAATCATCCATCGTCAACTGCAAGACATTGAGCCTTACGAAGATTTTATCGGGGCTGTCTTTTGGCGTTCTTTGCAGCCCACCTCCTCTTTAAGCCCATTGAGTTTCGAATCGCAGGAATTGCGCCTCAAGTATCTTCGCTTCATCCGTCAAATTCTGGCCGAAGCCGAAGAGAAAGAGGAAATCCCGCGGGTTGGGGACTTGGGAGCTTACGCCGTTGGCCTGTTTTATATCGGCATTGTCACCCATTGGCTCCATGACACCTCGCGAGGGAAACAAAAGACGCTGGCGCTTCTTGATCGCTCACTAAACATCGGGACGCGGATATTTAGAAAAGGAGGATGGGAATGGTAAAACAAAGAAACGGCCCCGCGAAACGAGCTGCCCGTCTCATGCAACTGGGAGCCAGTCTGGCGGGCAGTTATTTGGCCTACCAAGTGCAGCGGCCTTTCTTCGACAGGGACGAGGCGATCGGGCAAAAAGCAGCGTTTAAGCTTAAGCAGGCCAAACAAGTGCGTCAGGAACTCCAAGGTCTGCGCGGACCGATTATGAAGGTCGGCCAGGCCCTGAGCATGCAAACCCAATTGCTCGGACCGGAACTGGTTGAAGAGTTGTCGGCTTTGCAAATGCAAGCCCCGCCGATGCATCCGACTCTTATGCGCGCCCAGTTCAAGGGCTCCCTCGGGAAGTATCCAGAGGAAGTATTCAAATCATTCGAGCCCGAACCCTTTGCAGCCGCATCGCTTGGCCAGGTCCATTGGGCTGTCACCAAAAACGGGGAGGATGTGGCGGTGAAAATTCAATATCCAGCCATGCGGGAAGCCATCGAAAGCGATTTCCAAGCCTTGCGCACCGCTGGATTCGCAGTCGTGATGACGGGTCATCTCAAGGATTCAGTCATCCGGGAGGCCGAGCGAGGCATTCTCGAAGAAACTGATTACCTGAAAGAGGCCGCGAATATTGATCATTTCAGGAAGGCGCTCGCGCCGCTGAACTTCGTCCGCCTCGCGACCGTTCATCCCGAAATTAGCTCCGACCAGGTGCTGACCATGTCGCGTGTGCCAGGCATGCGGTTGCAGGAATTTCTCAAAACCAATCCTTCCCAGGAATTACGCGACAGGTTGGGCGCCGGCTTAACGCGCTTGTTTTTCTTTCAACTTTTCCGCCTGCAAGCCCTCCATGCCGATCCGCATCCGGGGAACTACCTCTTCAATAGTGACGGCACCATTGGTCTTATTGACTTCGGTTGCGTGAAATATCTGCGACCGGAGGTGGTGCGCTGTTACGCGCAATTCTGGTCCCGCGAATGGGTCCATGACAGCAAACTCTATGGCGAGATCATCCGGGTCGTTTTTGGGCCAAAAGTATCCCCGCAGGAACCCCGGGTGAAGCGATGCATGCACGAAATCAGGCGTTTCTACGATGAGTTCCACCCTTTGGGAAAACATCCCAAGTCACTCGATCTGGCGGACCCGAAATTTATGGATGGCATTGGCGAACTGGCCAAGACCCTCTTGAAAAATAAATTTCTTTCGCCGGAATTCCTCTTTCTCTCGCGCACGGAATCCGGCATGTGCAATTTGCTGCATATCTTAAAGGCCCGGGTGCCCACGACGGAAATCGCGCGCCAATGGATGCCGCCGCTATCTTCGGCAAGCGACTGCAATACGCCAGACTAACCGGCAAACTTGATGCCGGAGGATTGCCCCCGACAGGGACGCGGCAAGTGGCGTAAATCATAGGGGGCGGTCTTTCTTTTTGGCCGCTCTCTGTTTTTTGTATTCTGCCTTACGGCGGTCGATCTCCGACTTTGGGACGGAAACGATTTGTTTCGCGAACTGTCGGAACTTTTCAAATGGCGGTTTTTGACTTAATTGATTGCATTGCCTGTTCATAGGTTATGCCCTCAGGAACCACAAAGACCCGTCTTAGAATCGCATCCTTTTCCGCATCTGTGTTCCGCATTTGTCGCAGGCGATACGCAACCATGTCAGCGGCCTGAAGCGGTAAAAATTCCACATCGGCAGCCTCAGCACGTCCCCTTAATCCTTGGCTAACAAAAGTAATCGCCTTGAATTGTCTATGCCTTTCACGGCTTAGGTTATAATCATCAATCACAATTTTCCTCCATTCTTTATTTGTGGAGTGGTCGAAGAAAAATGCTATTCCTTGCCTTTTCAAGACGCGACGTTCTTCGCTAATTGTCGATACTACAGAATTAAAAAAATGGCTCGCGCAGAGTTCTTCCGCGCTGGCTTTGGTGGCAACTACTCCAGTGGATTGATCTGTGCGCAATTGGTGTTGAGGCACATATCCACCAATGATAAGCTTGTTCCCAGATGCAGCCACTTCTGCTAGCTCGAATAAAAAGTTATCGAGTTTGGCCTGATCCCATGATTTGAATGGATTGTTTGCAAATTTAGAATGTGGCTCCCTTTTTTCCTTACTACAGCCGATGCCTCAGACCACTCCTTGAAATGAAAATACTTCGCCGAATGCTTGTTGAGAACACGCTGCCAGTCTTTGCAAAACTGTGCCCACTCATCACGCAATGCAACCCAGCCGCCAATAATCAAGACTTCGGAGCCGGGGCCGCTATGCGTTCCAGATTCGTCGACATAAGCAACAAGCTTCACAAAGACTTCAGATGAAAACAATGACGCCCATGCCTTGAATTCATTGGCCACCCCGCACGGTGATATTCTTTCACGTCGTGCAATCATGCGCCACTCCCCTCGCCTGGCGTCAAGGAATTTTGGTGAGTCTAGTCTATAATCCCCTTTAAAAGCCTCCTGATTTTCTATACTCCATAGCTGCGGGCCGTCTTTCTGGCAAAAAGCGGCCAACGGCAAACAAAGGTGGACCTCGAGATTCATTTTTCTGCCTCTATATTTCTGACGTCGCTTTTTTCCAATAGAAGGCCAAGGCGCGCATTTGTACTTGCAGTCCCACCAAGAAGTGATAATATGCCTTGTGCAGGCGCGGCAGCGCCTTGATCTTTGACATCGGGCGAATTGTTGCCGATGGGCTAGTAGCAAGCAGCGCAAAAAAGGCGGGCTGGCCAGCCCCCCATCGTGTTCCCATGGAGCGATGCGCCGGCGACGGTGTGAATTACACGCTTCCTCGGTCCTTTCCCAGGGCACACGCATCTAAATTTCGAGGTAGGGACGCCGCGCTGCGGCGTCCGCGGACGGCCCAGCGGGCCGTCCCTACCAGTCCATCGCAAATCCGCCCATTGATTTCCAATAGGTTGCGACAATTTAGATGCGTCTGCCCTGGGTCCTTTCCAAAGCAGGTCGCCCGCACACAGGAACAAATTATGGGCGGACCCTGTGGCGGATCGAAAGGGTGAAAAAGCCCAAAATGGGTGTGAGATGGCACAACCAAATCAAAGCTACTAAAGGCTACTAAAAGCTACTAGCGCGCTGCGCTTTATTGCATGAAACGCGACCAAGCCACCGCCAACGGGTTCAAATGAGCCAATTTGTCTCAAGGGATGGGAAGACCAAGGCCGTTGAACGGCAGAAAGCAGGCCGACCCGGGGTCTCAACCAAAACTAGATTCTCGGCCGAAGGATAAAAATGTACGCATTTGCGCTTGCAGTCCCACCAAGAAATGATAATATGCCTTGAGCTGGCGCGTGAGCGCCTTGATCTTTGACATTTTGGGACAAGCGGTCAGTGGTTAGTGACTAGTGATCAGTGGATGACGGATGACGCAAGTCGTTGGTTTTCACGATGGTTTCGCGTAGTTTCGACCTGTTTCTGCGTGAAATTCACGCATTTCCAGGCTTTATTGGAATTGACAGTAACGGTTGGTAACGCCTGGTAACGGCTAATAACGGCTAGTAACGCCTGGGAAAAATAAAAATTCGGCGTTTGGCCGAAACCAGCTTATTTTGGTGGTTAAAGTTTGTTATTTCTTGGTTTTTGGCGCGAGGATTCGGCGGAGGGCGTCTTTGTAAGGGCTGTCGCCGACGAAAATATTGTCGGGAAATTTGCGGTAAATCAGAAAGCTGTCGGCAATGGCTGGAGCTTGTGTCAAGTCCGCGGCCAAACCGGCCAGGTATTGCAAGCGCAGATTGCGGTCGTTGTTGATCTGCGCTTTGGCCAGCCACGGCCCCAAATCGGACGCCTGCCCGCCATAGGTTGACATGAGAGAATTCGCGGAAATAAACCCTACGTCTCTGAGCGATTGCGCGGCTGAAGGCTCGTTTTGCCAGCGCCGAAACAGTTGCTCCAGGTCAATCTTCAGCGGTTCCGCCGTGCCCAAAAGAACGGTGTCGTAGCCGGCGTCGTCGTTGTTATTGTTGTTCCACACCGTGCCGTTGGGAAAGACTTTGAAAAAGGTGGCTATTTCGCTTTTCACCGCAGGAAGGTCGCTTTCATAAAGAGGCACCCATTGCGTGACCACACCGCCGGGGTTCAGATGCTCGCGGCACAATTGGAAATAATCCTGCGTGTAAAGCGTGGCCGCGCCTTTGACCCACGGATGAATCGGGTCGGAAGTGATGACGTCGTATTTCTCATGGGTGGTCAGGACAAAATGGCGGGCATCGTCCAGAACAATCTTCACGCGGGGATTGTGGACCACATCGTAATTCAGCATTTCGAAGTAAGGAGTGATCTTGGCGGGAATCAATGGCTCCAGCTCGCAGATGGTCACGTTGGTCACCTCCGGATAAGTCAGGAAGGAACCGGCCGTCACGCCTGCGCCACATCCCACCACCAGCACGGAACGCGGATGGGGATGGAGCAAGGCGGGCAAATGTCCGAGCATCCGCTGCAACCGCATATCGAGCGGGTCGGTGGAAGCCTCGATCTTGCCGCTGATGTGGAAATTCACCACGCCGTCGTTGTTCATGGTGACGGCGACCGAGGCGTTTAGGCCTTCTCCGACATAAACCAGCGTCCGGTCGTGATCGTAGGTATTGAGATTCCGCCCGTAGGCCACGAGTTGCCATGGAACCGGTGGCACCGATCGGATAAAGTAAACCGCCAGCCCGAGCGCCGCGACGATGAGACACAAAGCGAAGGCCGCCGGGGCGAAGCGGAATGCACCGGACGCGCGCAACCGCAACGAGGAAATGAGCATGATCAACCCGGAAAGCACGGAGAGGCCGATGAGCACGCGCTGGCTGTTTTGCGTGCCGATCCGCGCGACCAGGACAAGGCTCGTGACTAACGCGCCGAGGATCGCACCCACCGTGTTGGCGGCATATACTTTTCCCACCAGTCGTCCGGGGTCCACGCCTCGCGCCGCCACCGCTGCCAGCGCCAGCGGAAAACTGGCTCCCCAAAGAATCGTCGCCGGCAGCAAGGCCCACAAACTGCGGGCCAAATCGAGTTGGAAGGTGAACCAGGGACTCTGCGCGAGACTCGGGTTGACCGGCCAAAACGGCAGGGAACTAGTCAGCATATAACCGGCCCAGGCCATGGCCGCCGCCAGCAACAATTGACACCAGCCCAGAGCGATTTCCGGGCGGGCGCGCCCACGCGCCAAGAGAGATCCACCCATGCTGCCCAGACCAAGCCCCGCCAGAAAAACCGCGAGGATGATGGAGAACGTATAGACCGTCGCTCCGAGGATCAACGAGAGCCAACGAGTCCAAATCACCTCCGCCACCAGCGCGGTCATGCCCGAAAGCGCGATGGTCAGATACACCAATTTAGGGCCGGCGGCGGCCGGTAGCGGGTCCGCCTTTTCCGCTTCGACTACGGTCTCCTCCCGCTTGAGCAAAGTCAGGCCAAAGGCCGCCAAACCTACGGTCACGTTAATCGCGGCGGCGACCATGGTGGCCGTGGCCATGTCATAAACCCGCAGCAGATAAAACCCCACCAGCAGGCATCCCACCACGGCCCCCGCTGTGTTGCCACCATAGAAAAAGCCCAGCCAGGACATTCCTTGCGCGGTGGATTCCACCCAGCGGGAAATAGCGGGCAGCGTTGCGCCCATCAAAAAAGTAGGTGGCAGCAGGCAAACCGAGGCGACCACCCCGCGCAAGAGAATCCCCGTCGAGCCTTGACCGCCGAACGGCGCGTAGATGCGCCCGACGGCTGGGACGGCGAATAACACGGCCACTCCGAGCGCCGCCATCCCAAGTTCCAGGCAGGCATAGACCCGCAACGGATGGGATCGCTCCGGGATAATCCGCGCCAGCGCGAGACTACCCAAACACATCCCGCCCATGAACGTCCCGAGCAACAATCCCAATGAAACGGCCGACGAGCCGATGACCAGTTGCAGCAGTTGCAGCCAGACGATTTCGTAAATCAGGGCGGCGCAACCGCTGCCGAAAAAGAGAACCAGCAGCAAAGGCAAAAAGCGGGGAGTGGTGGCCGCCGCTGGTGAAGGGTTGGTGCAGGCTGGCATTATTTAGTCGTGTCTGTGATTCAAAGGCGCATTTGTGTATTTGTCTGCCCTCGAAAGCAAGTTTATTCCAACCGGCGAAACACAGCGCTTTTGCAAGCCAGTCCTCGGCGGTGGGCGCATCTCAATTTCTTGCAGAGATTTGGCTGACGCGCACTTTTGATCCCCCTCGCCCCGCGCCAGCGGGGAGAGGGTGGCCGCAGGCCGGGAGAGGGGTTTCCTCCTCTCCCCAGCCCTCTCCTCCACAAGTGTGTGGAGGAGAGGGAGTAATGAAAGCTGCAAAAAAGTGAGAGGCGTCCGTCTGCGGTCATTTTCATGATCCTGCCTTGCGCTGCGCAAGGGATCCTGTTAAGCAGGGACTCGCCATGAATTGGAAGGAACCTCGCGGCGTCTGGCCAGTCTGGGCACTGACAGCGGTTTCGCTGGCCTGCCTGCTCCCCTTTTTGGGCAAAGCCTTTCATATTGACGATCCCCTTTTTATTTGGACCGCCCAGCATATTCAGGCCCATCCGGGGGATTTTTATGGCTTCAACGTGGACTGGGGCTTTGAAGAAGCTCCCATGAGTCTCGCCATGCTCAACCCGCCGCTGGCGTGTTATTATACGGCGGCGGTAGGCACGGTGTTCGGTTGGAGCGAATATGCCCTTCACGCCGGGTTTCTTTTGCCGGCGCTGGCTTTGGTTCTGGGAACTTATGCCCTGGCGCGACGCTTCTGCTCACATCCCTTTGCGGCCGCCTCAGCCACGATCACCACGCCTGTTTTTCTGCTCGCGAGCACCAGCTTGATGTGCGACACGATGATGGTGGCTTTGTGGGTCTGGGCGGTCTTTTTCTGGGTGGAAGGAATCGAACCGGAGAATCCGCGGCGGTTGATGCTGGCCGCCTTGCTGATAGCGGCGTGCGGCCTGACCAAATATTTTGGCCTCTCTTTGGTTCCTTTATTGGCGGTTTTTACGTGGTGGCAAAAGCGGCGTTTCGGCCGTTGGATTCTTTATCTGGCCTCGCCCATCTTGGTGCTGGCGGCCTACCAATGGCTAACCGCGCGCCTCTATGGACGCGGACTCCTCTGGAACGCCACCGGCTACGTCGCGGCCCAACACATAACGGCCGGGTGGATTTCCAGGATCATCGAAACCCTCTCGTTTAGCGGCGGCTGTGTCTTCCTGGTCTTGCCGGCGTTGCCTCTGCTTTGGGGCAGAAAAGGAATGATCCTCTGCACGGCGGGCACGGTGGCGGCGGGCGGGATCATGGTGGCGATGAAAAAAGTGGGAGGCTTTCCGGTTCTTGCCAGCGGCCATTTTAATTGGCTTTTCCTCGTGCAGATGGCGCTATTCGTGGTCGGCGGGGCGGTTATTCTGGCGCTCGCCGTCGCCGACTTTAAACGAAACCGGACGCCTGACTCAATTTTGCTACTGTTGTGGGTCGCAGGCGTGCTTTTCTTCCTTTGCGCCGTCAATTGGACGGTGGCGGGCCGCAACATCCTACCCTTGGCGCCGGCAGCCGCCCTGCTCCTTGTTCGCCGTCTCGAGTTTCAAGAGACGGATCATTGGCGGCATTGGTGGTGGCCCTTGGGAATTTCGCTGGCAGTGGCGCTGACTGTTGCGTGGGCTGATTGGAGGCTGGCCGGTTCAGCGCGCGAAGCACCCATAACATTGAAAAGCCGGCTGGCCCCGAGCTTCGATCAAATCGCCTTCGAGGGCCACTGGGGATTTCAATACTACATGGAGCAGATGGGGGCCAAACCGCTGGCCCGAAAACCGCTGGATTTGGCGCCTTACCGCGCGGTCATCGTCCCGCTCAATCACGCCTGCCTCTTCGAACTGCCCCCTGACCGTGTCGAATCAGTGGGCGCGCTCCAACTTACACCAACGGACTGGATTTCCGTCCAGAGCTTCCGCGCCGGCGCCGGCTATTACTCGGACGAATGGGGCCCGGCTCCATTTGTCTTCGGCCCGGCTGCGCCTGATACTTACAAGGTTTACCAAGTTAAGTAGCATGCGAAAGAATCGCACTATAGCGGCTCAATAAATGCGATAGCCGAAAGTCTATGGAGGTAGGGCAACACCTGTCGAGCCGTGACTCGACTTCTCCTACAGAAAGTTAGGGCTCGACAGAGTCTCGCCCGACCGAGAACTGGGCCGCAGTTCTACTTAGATTGCTCTAATTGAGCCGGTAAAAGCGGCTGCCCGCTTGCGGTGTGACCAGGATGCTCTGGGTTGCGCCGTTGGTGCTTGGCGTGTTGGTGACGTTGACCCAGTTGGTTGTGCTCAAGTTTGGGCTTTGCTGGAGCACATAGCCACTGGCCGAAGTGGGCCAGTAAATCTGAACCCCGTTTGAACTTGTCAGGCTGATCCCGAGCATCGGCGGAGTGATGGGAGGAATGAGTTGCAAGGTGTACACTTGGCCGCTGGTGGCCACGGCCACCGACTTCGAGCCATCCGCCGAAGTCGCGACTGAAACCCATGACTCCAAGGGTGCGCCGGTCAAGGTCCAACTGGCCCCGGCGTTGGTTGAAACGAAGATTTGGCCGTTCTGACTGGCCGCCACGAGCACGGTTCCATTGGATGAGCTGGCCAGCGCACTCCAGTCGTAAAGCAGTGAAGGCGTTACCGTCCAAGCCGCGCCCAAATTGGTCGAGACGAGGATCGGCTCATCATTGGCTGCCGCCGCGATTTTTGTCCCGTCGGCCGAAGAGGCCACTGCTGTCCAACTTTCGTTGGGCGCGGGGGATAAGGTCCAGGTGGTGCCGGCATTGGTCGAAAGGTAAATGACACCGGCTCCGCTTAGTTCGAGAGTCCCCACAGCCACCAACTTTGTTCCATCGGCGGAGGAGGCGACGGAAGCCCAACCGGCCGCTGGCACGTTGTTTGAAATCCAACTGCCGCCGGCGTTGGTCGAGGTGTAGAGCTCTTCATAGCCCGCCGCGATCAGGTTGACGCCGTTGCTCGAAGAAGCGATGGTCGTCCATCCAGAGGAAGGTGAACTGGTGGCGGTCCAAGTCGCGCCCGCGTTGGTGGAAACGAAAATGTTCCCAGCGGTGGATCCAGCCGCCAATTTGGAACCGTCCGAAGAAGAAGCGACTGACGTGAAATTAAACGGCCCCGAGGGCGCGGTATCGTTGGTCCAAGCCACCCCCGCGTTAGTCGAAGTAAAGACCACTGAAAGTAGGGAATAGGGATTTTCGCCTACCGTCACCAAGTTGGATCCATTGGCAGAAGAGGCCACGGAGAACAATTGCTCGTAGGGCACGTTATTTGACATCCAAATTTCCGTCGGCGCGGACGTGGCGGGAATCAGGCTGGCTGGTGTGAGGTAAACGCTGCCGTTCCCATTGGCCACCAGCAACTCGGTTCCATTGACCGCCGAGGCGACTCCCGACCAGGAAGCGTTGGGGAGATTGTTGGAAGACCAGGTGGTTCCCGCGTTCGTTGAGGTAAAAACGGAGCCTGTGAATGAGCCCAAGGGGCGTGAGATCGCGATGAGTTGCGTGCCGTCAGGAGAGGATGCGACCCCGTTCCAAACCACCGCAGGTGCACTGGCGATAGTCCAAGTTGCGCCCGTGTTACTCGAAATAAAAATCTCCCGGCCCGGGGTGCCGATGCCGGAAACTGCCACCAATTCGGAGCCGCTGGCCGAACAGGTCACCCCCGTCCAATTATTGGTGGGTGCACTGGTCGCCAGCCAATTCGATCCCGCGTTGGTTGAAACGAAAATCAAGCCCTGATCGGCCACTACCGAGAGGATGGTTCCATTCGCCGAGGAGGCGATTGCGGCCCAAGACTCTTTGGGAAGGTTGTTGGAGGTCCAACTCGCGCCTGAATTGGCGGAGGTGTAAACCACACCGGTGGATGCGCCTCCCGTGGAGCCGACCGCCGCCAGATGCGTTCCGTTGCTTGAACTTGCGACCGCGAGCCAGTTCACATTGGTCGGAGCACTGGTCAGGGTCCAAGTCAGGCCGGTGTTGGTCGAGGTGTAGATGGCGCCATTGGTCCCTTCTCCGAGCGAGCCAGCGGTTGAGACGGCGGCCAGATGGCTTCCGTCGGCCGACACGGCCAGCGCGGTCCAATCTTCGAGCGGGGCGCTGGTAAGCGTCCACAAAGCGCCGGAATTAGTTGATCGGTATATCTCGCCGCCCGAAGCCGCCGCGAACAGTTTGGTTCCATCCGCCGAAGCCGCCAAAGAATCCCAATAGTAGAGCGGAACAAAGGCTTGCGCCCAGACGAGGCTGGAGGCTGCGGTAACGACCGGCGTAATGGTAAGCGTGCCATTGACGAAGTTGGAAATCGCATAGTTACTGGCGATGAGGCTCCCGAGGGAAGGAACAATCGGGTAGGTTGTTCCAACCGCGCTAGCATTCGACGCAGTGGTAGTGAAGGACGGGAAACCCGAGACCACCGATGCGGTGTCTCCATTGACGAACCCGGAGTAAGTTGCGGTAAAGGCGGGGTTGGCCGCTGCGAATGCGCGGCTGGCGTTATTCGCCGTCGCCGTCAAAGCCGCGGGGGACACTCCCAAGAGGACGTTGGTGGAGACGGATTGGTAATTGAGAGAATCGGCCGGATTGAAGGTCACCGAGACGACCCGCCCCGTGCTAACCCCCGGCACGGAGCCCAAGGGTGGATTATAGACCAAGGCTCCACTCACGCTTCCCGCGGCGTCGAGCTGGGCCGAGGTCAACGCGGTCCCGTAAACTATGGGTGAGGGAGTCGCCCAGGAGAGGGTCGGAACAAGCTGCGGCTGATACGAGAGCACCGAGACGTTATCTATCCAGAAGGTCACTGGGGTGGTGGGATATCCGCTGTAACTGTTGTAGTCGAATCCCATCGCGACGCAAGTCGTCAGACCCGCAAACGGTTCCTGCGCGATGAAGTTGGTAATGATTTCGGTCGCGTGAAACCACCCGTTGGTCGCGGTGGCGGGGATCGTCACGCTGGGGAAGAGACCAAAGTCCCCGCCGTTTTCGGAACCCGGGAAAATGGACATCGTGATCGAGCCGAGGTCCCCCGTCGAATCAAGCGGAGTACCGGGGGCGAAATGGATATCAAAGGCCAGCGACGTGACGTAGCTTGCATCCAAAGTGACGGTTTCGTCATAAGCGTACTGGTTGTCGAAGGTGCCAAAAAAGACACCTTGGTCGCCCGCATTTCCGAAGGGGAGATAGACCTTTAACGACCCGGAATTAGGGTTGCCCTGCGCGTCCATGGTTGGGTCGTTCGTCATCAGGATGTTGGTGTAGTTCAGGCCATACCAGTATTCCCACGAAGCGACGCTGCCACCGGTGAAGGGAGATTTATTGCCTCCGGTGGGAAACGTGTTCGTGTACGACTGCGTGAACGGCCCTCCACCAGTAATTGGGGCAGTGCTCTGATTGGTTGGCGGTTGGTTGGTTGGAGACGTGTAGGCGGTAAAGACTTGCGAGCCGCCCAACGCGGTCATTCCATTCGCCGTGAAAAGGACGGAACTCCAAGTTCCGCTCGGAAGGTTGTTGGACATCCAGGCCTTGCCGCTGGTCGCGGTATAGACCGTGCCGAGGAGCGTGGTTGGATTTGTGCTGACCGCCGCCATTTGCGTGCCATCGGCCGAGATGGAGACACTAAGCCAGTCCAAGGACGGGGCGCCGGTCGAAGTCCAAGAGGTGCCGCTGGTGGTAGAACTGTAAATCTGGCCAGGCGCCCCTGCCCCGCTGGCCGCCAATAAATGGGTGCCGTCTGCCGACGAGGTCACGGAAACCCAAGGCAGACTGGGTGCGCTTGTCACTGTCCAAGTCCCCCCCGAGTTGCTCGAGGTAAGTATCGAGCCGTTAGTGCCGACCACTACCAGCTTGGTTCCATCCGTCGAAGAGGCAATCTGGCTCCAGGGCTCCTGCGAAGGGAGACTTAAGGACCACGTGGCACCGTAATTGGCTGAGGTATAAACCACATTCAGCTCGTTCGCACCTCTGATTGAATTGATCCCGATGGCCGCCATTTTGTTTCCGTTGCTGGAAATCACGAGGGAAATCCAATCAAGATTAGTTGGCGCTCCGCTCAACTGCCAATTCGTGGTGCCGCTAAACCCGAGGTAAATATTGCCGGTCGCGGTCGTCCCCGCCACCGTTCCCGAGGCTGCCGCTGCCGTACTTCCATCGGCGGACGAGGCGACGGTATTCCAATTTTCAATGGGCGCGGGGGCAAGCACGACGGTTTTCCCGGCGTTCGCCGAAGTGAAAATCTGGTCGCGATTGTTGAGGATCACCAGAAAGTCTCCATCCAGCGCCGCCGCGAAACCCAGCCAATGATAGAGCGGAAAGGGAATTCCGTACCACCTAATATACAAGTAGATGCTGGTGGAACTGGTGATAGACCCGTTGGGCGTGGTCACGGTAATGGTTCCATTGCCGTCGAGAGAAACAGGAATCGTAGCGGTGATCTGGTCCGGCGAATTAACGGTAAAGTTCAGGGGGGTGCTAACCATCAGGCCGGGGTCGGTCCCATTGAACGTCACAGTGGTGGCGCCAGTGAAATTCGCACCTGTAATGGTAATCGTTTGGTTATCATAGCCGTAAACCGGGATGGAAGAAATGCTCGGCGGCCCCGCTGTTGGTTGGACGACCAGGTTCATCGGTCCAGTAACCAACCGGTTGGCCGTGATCCAGAGCTGGTGGTTGACCGTGTCGAGGGTCGCATAATAATCCACGCCCTGATTCATCAGCGCGTTGCCGACCGATATGGCCACCGGCATCTTGGAGGAGGTGTAGCCATCCACCAGAAAGATCGGATGGTCGATGGACTGGCCTGTGGCAGGAGTCAAGGTCGCGTTGACCGCGCCCGCCGCGGTGGCCGTGATTTCCCAAACCGCATAAGTCGGGTTGTAGCCGGCGGGAGTATAAGTAATGGTGGCTGGAGGCGTCAGCGTCGGTGAAGTCGAAAGACCCACGCCAGCCGGGCCACTCGTGGCAACGACCCCGCCGCTGCCGTCGGTGGGCGCCGTGAAGGTCGCCGCGGCCATGTTTTCCATCTGGGCAACCTCCTGCCCCACGGCTCCGTTGAAAAAGACCGGGTAAGAACCCGAGTGCGGTCCTAGAACAACAAAGACCGAGTAGGCCAAAATCTCTCCGTCCGTCCTGGAACCGGATAACGGATCGCTTGTGTTGGGCCATTGGCCGACACCCAAGTCGCTATCCCGATGTCGTGAATAATCGGTGTTGAGATTCCCGGGAATGTTTCCATACCCATAATCATTGTTGAAGCCGCCCACCCGGCCAAAGTTCCCCCCCCCAACTAAGCTTGGCTGCGGCTACATTCAGCCCCGTCGGCGAGTATTCCAGAGTGTCATCCAGTATTTGGAAGGCCCACGATCCATCCTGAAGCATGCTGGAGTCTGACGTGCCGCGAGGATCTGGGTAGATGGTATCCCCGGGGTCTGTGCCTTGGTCCTGGACGCTAATTGGGAGCGTGGCGACATGCCCCATTTCGGCGTCCACTCCGGTATAGCCGTTGGCGGCAGTGGGAGGTTGAGCCCATAGCATGGCGTAAGGGATGGTATTGGGGGCGGTGTCCGTCCAGCCGGTCGTCATCATCGCAATTTCCGGATTCGCCGCCAGCGTGACGAATTGGTAAGTGTCGCCGTACGAGGCTCCGCCCACTAAAGTTGATCCGCCTTGGCCGTCAAAGTTAAAACCTCCGTAGGGTGAGCGGGTGTCCGCGGCGAGGCCGCCCAGGTTATTGATCGTGGCCGTGTTGCCACGCGCGTCCTGGCTGAGGGCGAAGATCGGGTGCGAACGCCCGTCGGCAATAAACCAATAGATCGTCGTCGGGACGGTTGTGTTGTAAGTTACATTGTTAGGAGTGGTCGTGGTGAGGTAATAACTGGGCATGCTAAAGGCGATGATCACATGGCTGCCGCCGGACACGTTGAGGATATTGCTGGTCGTCCCCGGGATTTGATTGTCCTGGTTGTTGTTAGAATCGCCGTTATCGTCCCCGATATGGTTTTGCACAAAACCATCCCCGAAATAGCCGTTGTTGACTCCGGCGGTGCAAACCACTGGCGCAGAGTTTATGTTGGTCTGATAAGTCAGTTGATAAAGCACCCCTTGCGGGATCTGCCCGTTGACCATCCCGTTTGCATTGGTTTCTTTGATAAAGACCGCGGTTCGTGGCAGGCCGAGACTGTCCGTCCATTGGACGGACAGCGCGGGGAACCCATTGGGCAAAGTGAGTCCATCTGTAAGGGTGACAGCGGAGGCCCTTCCGCTGAACCAAACGGCGAGGAAGGCGGCAAAGACAATGGCAATACAACGTGGGAATGAGCAGTTAGTTTTCATAAAAATGGAATAAGTCCGTTCCTTGGAGCTTTGGGAGGTGGTGAAGCGTGGCCGTCCGTCCTGCGTCCGCAAGACATAGTGGCGACGCACTAGTTAGAAAAAAAGAAATCCTGTCATCTTTTCCAATAAGTTGGCTTTCAACTGACTCGATTTCAGCGAATCAAAGTGCGCGCCGAATTTGGGGGTTTCGACTCACGCGTGAAACGACGAACACGCACCCAAATTACTTTGATCGGCTCCGCTCAAACTGTCACCTTAAAAATTCGCCAACGACAAGCCTTCACATGCCGGGAAGATCTTCTCAGCCCGCATACTTTATTCTCAGAGGCAAAAACTCCAGCAGCCTCACACTGCTAGAGTTCCAACAACGCTCTGAAAAATGGTCGGGGCGGTGGGATTTGAACCCACGACCTCTTGGTCCCGAACCAAGCGCGCTACCAAGCTACGCTACGCCCCGCCCGACCGAAGACCGTCACCATGAGGCCAGCCGCGCGGGATTGCAAATGTATTCGGCAACTATTTTGCCTTGGCGGCCTTGGGCTTGCCTTTGCCTTTGACTTCTTCGGCCAGGCGGTAGGTCAAAGTCTTGTTGCGGCGCACGGAGTGGGAGTATTTGCGCGCCCATTCGCGATTGGCGACGGCATGTTTCAAACAATGCCAGGCCGTTACTTTGGGTTCGCCGCAGATGACGCAGCGCCCCTCTTTGGCCCGGCGAAGCTGCCATTTCTGTTGACGTGAGATCGGCAGCTCTGTGAATTCGTCCACGATTTTCTTGCGGGTATATTCGTTTTCTTTCTTCTTCTTTCCTTTTTTCATAGTTATACAGTAAAGTTAGGGCCTTCTCCCTCCTGGCACCTGCCCCCGGGCCGTTGTCCAAGAACAGTGGCAAAACTAAGGACGCGGGAGAAAAAGAAAAGAAGAAAATGAGCCTGTCGCAAAGAATTATTCAGCCGCTTGAACGGCTCATGTCCGGCAGCCATAATTTGCTGGCGATTTCTCCGATCTTTATCATAGCGTAGATCTTATGATAAACTCCCATGATGCCGCGTGGACCCGCCGCCGATGGCTAAGTTTAGCTTCCACCGCCACGGTTGGGGCCGGCCTGTCGACTGTAGTCAACACTCGCGCCGACGATTCGGACAAAAACCTCGGAGTTCGCCTCTACAACATCCGGGATTTCGGCGCCAAGGGCGACGGCGTCGCGCTTGACACGCCGGCGGTGCAGGCCGCCATTGACGCTTGCGCCAAGGATCAGGGCGGCACCGTTCTCGTTCCGGCCGGCCTGTTTGTCATCGGGACGGTCGAGCTGAAAAGCAACGTGACGTTGCATCTGGCCGCGGGCGGCACGCTCCTTGGGAGTGCCGACGGCAAACAGTACCACGCGGCGGAGGCTATTCCGCTGCACGGAGACTCGACCCTGGAGGATGGAAACGTCGGGCTGATCTTCGCCGTCGGCGCGCACAATGTGACCATAGAAGGGCCGGGCACCATTGATGGTCAGGGCGCGCAGTTTCTAAGCCCCACCAAAGGTGTGCCGCCGCCGGCCGGAATCAGCGGCAGTCACCGCCCCTATCATTTGCTCTTCCATCAATGCACTCAATTGACCGTGCGCGACATTTTTCTGAAAGACAGCGCGTTCCATTCTGTGCGCATCATTCAATCCAAATTCGTCCAGTTGCGCGGCATCCGCATTCAGAACAGGGTCATCCACAACAATGACGGCTTCCATTTCATCTCCAGCGAGTACGTGCATATCAGCGATTGCGATGTGCGCTGCCAGGACGACGCCTGCGCGCTCTTCGGCAGTTGCAAATTTGTGACCGTGACCAACTGCTCGTTCAGCACGCGATGGTCGGTCTTTCGCTTCGGCGGTGGCGTGGCGGAGAATATCACAGTTTCCAATTGCCTGATTTACGAGACTTACGGTTGTCCCGTCAAAATGCGCTGCGGGCCCGGTTCGCGTTTTGAGAACATCAGCTTCTCCAACCTCGTGCTCAAGGATGTGACCGGCCCGATCTCCATCGGCCTCGGCGAGCAACGCCGGCGGTCGGATACCGCCACTGGGCCGGCGCCGACGGCGAATCCCCCGCGCCCGCCGGGCATTGTCCGCAACATTTCCTTCAGCGGCATTCACGCGACCGTGGCCAAGCCAGTGCCGTTGCCCGACGCAGGCTTCGCCAGCGCCTACAAACCCGGCGAGGAATTTTCCTGCATCACGCTCAACGCCATGGGCGAGGGTTTTCTGGAAAACATCAGCTTCAACGAGGTGCATGTCACCTTTCCCGGCGGCGGGACGGCCGAACAAGCCGCCGTGCGCGACGTGCCAAAAATCGCCGGCGAGTATTACGACATGGGTATCCCGCCCTCCTACGCCCTGTTCGCCCGCAATGTTCGCGGCCTGACCCTGCAAAACGTCCGTTTCCAAACCGCCGCCAAGGATTTGCGCCCGGCGCTGGTGTTCGATCACGTCACCGACGCCGCTCTCAACAGCCTCAGCGTGCAAGGCGATGGGGAAGCCGAATCCGCCCTGCGCTTCATCGCGACGCGCGACGTCTTATTGACCTCCCCTCGCCTGCTGGCCAAAGCAGCCATTTTCCTGCAAGTGGAAGGCGCCGAAAGCGGCGGCATCAAGATAGATGGCGGCGACGTATCGAAAGCGGCCAAGGCTCTTTCGTTCAAGGACGGGGCTTCCCAGGATGCGGTCAAAATTTAAAGGAGCCAAAAGTACTTTGCTAATACTGCACGACCACCCGGTAGAATTTCTGCTTTGCCTGCGAGGTATCGAAAAACTCGGCTATATTCAAATCCGAAGGGTTAACGGAGCCGATAGTATCCCAATGGGCCAGATCAGCGGATGACTGCACTTGTGCGGAGCCGCCAAGGTCGTTTACCAGGAGATGAAATCCGGACGCAGGCAGAAGCTGGATCGGGGCCGGCAAACCAGACGGTTGCTCCAGGGCGCCCCACTGAATCGTGGCCGGAGGGAGGTAAACCGACAGGCCGTTCGTGAACAGAGGCACAGCGGCAGTCAGGTTGGAATACAGCCCGCTGCCAGCCGGGATCAAACCTTGAATATTCCGATAAGTTTGCAGCAGAACCTGTCCGCGTAGAAACTGTGAGCCGTCCGAAAGAACAACCCAAATGTCGCCCTGACTATCCATGAAATAATTGCTCAGCGTGAGCGAGGGATTAGGCGCACCAGCCGGATCGATGGTGATATCCCCGCATTGCGTCAGGGTGCTGTTGGTAAAACCCTGGACGCGCAGGCCATTAGTGGTCACAAGGTGGCCGAGGGAGTCCAATTGAAAGCCTCCCCAGCGCGTCGCATATAAAATATTGGCCGCAGGATCACGCACAGTGAAAAAACCGTTGCCGCAGATAGCCAGGTTGGACGGAACGCTGCTTTCATCCAGAGGCCCTTGGACGAAGAAATTCAAGTTGCTGCGCACCGCCAGAAGATTGGTGTCGAATTGACTCAACTCCAGGAATCCCTGGTCAATCCAGCCAAGATTTGTGGTGAGAGGTGGAGCCAAGGGCGCCCACAGACCAGTCGCGGGGATGATTGGGTAAAGGTCGAAGGCGGATCGAGTGAGCGAGTCTGGTTTGACGCAACTCTGGAGCAAGACCTGGCCACGCACGTACTCTGTGCCGTCGCTCAAGCCCTCCGTTATCACACCCCAATGGTCGATGCTGAAATCATCGGCCAGCAAGGTCGGATCGATGCTCGATGGCCAGCCCATCGGGTCAACTTGCAAATCGCCGATGGCAGTCAGCGCGGAATTCGTATAACCCTGCAACCTCAGGCCGGAATATTGGACCAGATAGCCAGCGTCATCGAAGTAGAATCCGCCGGCCCGGGTGGCGAAGAGGGCATTATCGTTGGTGCGGCGCAGCACGAAAAAGCCGCCACCTTGGATTCCAAGGTCAGTGGTCATTCCGGTTGGTGCCAGGATGCCCTGGCTAAATGTTTGAGCTGGCCCCGTATAAGAGCTGAGTTGTACTTGAGGCAGCAATTGTTCAAGGCAGCCCGATAAGAGCGCGCCTGTCCCAGAAGTGCCCGGCGCTACCGGTTGTGGCAACGGCCCGTCCTCTTCAGACCAGCCAAACATGTTGTCCCAAATCTGAACCAAGGCTGACGGATTTTGAAAGTTCTGGAGCAGGATCTGGCAGCGGATGAGGGACGAGCCATCGGTGCAATGGACCAGGACGCAGCCGTTCGTTTGGATGTCGAAAGAGACAATCTCTGGCCCGTCGCCGTTGTAGATCTGCACGTCTCCCAGTGTCGTCATTGTTGGATCGGTCAATCCTTGAACCATCATGCCGTCGAAATTAACGAGAAAGCCTCCCGTGTTCACACATAGGCCGCCAACCCGGGTCACATACTCTTGGCCTGTGACGGGATCGCGCAAGACGAAATAGCCGGAGCCACTTATGGCAAGGTCGGTTGGCACGCCCGTGTGGATATCAAAAGAGGCTGCACGGGCGGGCATGAATGCCCAAAGCGTCAGAAGCAGCCAGGCAAGTGCCAGTCCGATGGCTGGAGTTGACTGCGGAGCGGCAGTTTTTGCCTTTGCCAGGCAGTTGCTGCTTGAAATATGCCGTTCGTTCACCAAGCACCCGCAAAGCACGTCGTATGCCGGGTTCAGCGATCATATCCGGCCAGCGTTTCCTGGATGGAATCCATATTTGCGAAAAAAGCCGCCTTTTTTAACGGGCTGCAGGTGTAATGTCCCTTAAATAACTGGCCATTCGCGGCAAGGGGGTGCGCGACAGAATTCTTCGCATACGAAGGTAGGGACGCCTCGCCGAGGCGTCCAGGCGTCTCGGCGAGACGCCCCTACCAAGCGAAGAATTCTGTCTCACGCCCGTGGCAAGGGATATTGATGCAGGCGAGGGGCGAGCGACGAGCATATCTGCCAGGATCTGTGAGGGGCGAGTAACGAAGCCTGCGTCAAAAAGACCTGCCGCCCTGCGGGTTGCGCCGAATTTGGCCTGTGGCGTCGTTGGTCCTCAGTCACAGCCTCAATCAGGAATGCTCCTTCGTCGCGCCTAGCCACAGGCCAAATTCGGCGCAACGAATATCCAGTTATTCAAGAGACACTACACTAGGCGCCCAGGCTGACATCATACATCAAACTGGGCAGCTCACGACACTGGCCGTCCAATTCCTTGATACTCGCACCAACACGATAAGCGCCCATACGCAAATAAAATCCCTCGGCCTTGGGGTCTGATTCGATTTCCAATGCCTGGTATCCTAAGGCTCTGGCGCGTTCAACAGCGTGGGTAAACAAGGAGCGTCCAACCCCCTGTCCCATGGCGTCGGGCAACACCCACATATGAACCAACTCAAGTCGGTCTTGCTTGCGGCCCAATGCATAGAAACCAACCTTGCGGCCGCCCAATATGGCAGCGTAGGTGTCATGGCTGGCGATGAACTCAGGCTGGACCGTAAGCACGTCGCGCCAACTTTCAATCCATCTTTCTGGATAGCCCCAATGCCGCTTGGCCGCAAAGGCGATCTCGGTCAGCGCCGCTGCGTCATCCTGCTTGGCTTGCACAAGGTGCATGAGGGCAAATGCTGTTCAACCAGCAGAATTAGGCCACGCCAGGGCGATGATTTCAACCGCCAAAGCGCAAAGGGCGCAGCCCCCGATGGCAAGGACATCGCGCTGCGATGTCCCCGCCTGCGTTCAACGGGCGGAACGAGTGGGAAAATCGAACTTGCTGAATTTCCCCGCTTGCATTCCCATACAGAAATGGTAATATTGCGTTGTGTGATGTGACAAGTCCGCCCGGATGGCGGACATGTCGGGAGCTGTTCTTTGAAATATTGGGAAAAAGGGGATGAAACCTATGGATACTTGATAATGAATCATAGGGACTGTTTTTTGCCCCTCTGGGGAGGAAGCCGCCACCTAAAATCGGTTAAGCAATTTCAAGTGGTTTTAGGTGAATATAGGTAATTATAGGTAATTATAGCCTGAATTTTTTAAATTATCGCTCATGGCAGACAAGTGGAAAATCACCAGAAGAAACAGGAACAGACCAACCGCCGGCAACCTAATCCGGCTCAGTCCTGCCCAGTCCAACCAGGTCGCACCCGCTGGGGGCGCTTTCCCGCGACATTGGGCGCAAATCAACTTTTGCATCCCACGTCGCTGCGCGTTCCTTGAGGTAGGGACGCCTCGCCGAGGCGTCCGGGCCAGGACGGCTCGGCGAGCCGTCCCTACCAAAAACAGATTTGCGCCCCGCGACATTCCCTGTTTGAAGGAACACTTGACGGCCCGTGCGCCTCTGCCTATTTTGTCCGGCTCGCGGCTGGACCGAATCTGCGGCACTGGTGACAGTGATGGCTCTTGAACCCAAGCTGACCAGCCCGCTTGAATCGAAAGGCTCTTTGTGAATGTAACTGTTGAAAATTTGGCGCCGTGCAAAAGATTGCTGCGAGTGGAACTCGAACCGGCCAAAGTGGACGCCGTATTCGGGGAAATCACCGCGGACTTCCAGCGCGAGGCCCGGCTGCCCGGCTTCCGCCCTGGCAAAGCTCCCAAGGACATGGTCGCCAAGAGGTTCGAGAAGGAAATCGAGGAGGAGGCCAAGGATAAACTCATGCGCGAAGGCTTCCGCGAGGCGATTAAACAGCATAAATTGACCGTCGTCGGCCATCCCGACGTGGAGGACATCCAGTTCGGGCGCGGACAGGCCATGCAATTCGCCGTCACGGCGGAAGTCGCGCCGGAATTTCAATTGCCGGAATACAAGGGATTGCAGGTTCTGCGCGAGACCACCCGCGTCACGCCCGAGGACATCGAACGCACCTTGCAGTCGCTGGCCGATCAAAAAACCGAATACCAGACCGTCGCGCGAGAATTGAAAACCGGCGATGTGGCGGTGATCAATTACTCCGGAACTTGCGACGGCAAGCCCATTACCGAAACCGCGCCGACCGCCCGGGGATTGACCGAGAAGAAGAGTTTTTGGGTCACGGTGGACGCCACTTCCTTCATCGCAGGCTTCGGCGACCAGTTGGCCGGCATGAAAGCGGGCGACAAACGCACCATTACGGTGGACTTTCCAGCTGATTTTGTGGTGCCGCAATTGACCGGCAAAAAGGGCGTCTATGAAGTCGAACTGGTCGAGGCAAAAGAGAAGGCGGCGCCGCCGATGGATGAGGCTTTCGCCAAGGCTTTAGGGGCGGAGAGCATGGAGAAGCTGCGCGAAAACGTCCGGGGGGACTTGCAGAATGAGTTGAATGCCAAGATAAACCGCTCCATCCGCAATCAAGTCGCGCGCAACTTGCTGGACAAAATCCAAATTCCTTTGCCGGAGTCGCTGGTGGAGGAAGAAACGAGGAACATGGTCTATAATATCGTCCACGAGAACACGCAGCGAGGCGCGACCAAGGAAGCGATTGACGCGCAAACTGATAAGATTTACGAGACAGCGAAAGCTGTCGCCCACGAACGAGTCAAAGCGCTTTTCGTTTTTGAGGCCGTGGCCGACAAGGAAGGTATCCGCGTGGAGCAAACGGACCTCATCCGGCGCATGGGGGAATTGGCCGCGCAGTATAAAATGCCGCTCGATAAGTTCTATAAAGATATGGAAAAGTCCGGGCGCTTGCACGAAATCGGCAACCAGCTTCTATCTGAGAAGGTGGTTGATCTGCTGGTGCAATTCGCCCGCATTGAGGACACGGTCGCCGCGCCCACGGCATGATATGCCTCTTAGAATGCAAGCCCGGCAAGCCGCATTGGTCCTCGGATGTTGGACCTGGCTGGCCGTCGCCTGCGCCGCCCAGGAATCTGTGAACACCAACGCCGAGCCAGCCGCGCTGGATGCCCTGAAGCTTGTCAAGAATAAATTTGCGCCAGACAATCACCTGGCCATCTTTGACCTCAAACCCGCGCAGGATGGCAAGAAGGTCGTGCTTGAGGGTGAAGTGGATAATCCGGCCGCCAAAACGGCGGCGCTGGACGCGGTGAAAGCGGCTGGATTCGAGATTCAAGATAAAATCACCGTTCTGCCGCAGGAAAGATTGGGCGACCGGAACTGGGGCATCGCGACGCTCAGCCTGGTCAACATGCGCGAGAAGCCCGGCAACGCCTCGGAAATGGGAACCCAGGCTTTCATGGGAAGTGTCCTCCGCGTCTGGAAAACGCAAACCAACTGGTTCCAGATCCAAACGGCCGACCAGTATCTAGGCTGGACCACCGGGGGCTCCTTTGTCCAATGCACGCGCGAGCAAGCTGAGGCCTGGCAAGCCGCTCCGCTGTTGATCGTCACCGCGTTGGAGGAGCGGATTTTGGAGCAACCATCCGCCGGCGCGCCGCAGGTTTCGGATGTGGTCCAGTGCGATTTGGTCAAGCGAATTGAGACGAATGGGGATTGGCTCAAAGTTGAACTGCCGGATGGCCGTGCGGGGTATTTGCCCCAGGCTGTGGTGGTGGATTACACGCAGTGGCGGTCCCTGCGCCGCCCCACCCCGGACAATATCGAGAGCACGGCCAAATCATTCATGGGGCGCCCTTATTTCTGGGGGTGCAATTCCGCGCGCGGCCTGGATTGTTCCGGCTTTACCAAGCTGGTGTATTATCTGAACGGCGTTGAGCTAAACCGCAACGCCGCCCAGCAATGCCTCCAAGGCGTGGAGGTGCCGCGGGATGACGATCTGAAAAACCTCCAGAAGGGCGACCTGCTTTTCTTCGGCCGTCCCGACCGCCGCTCTGGGGGCGAACGAATCACGCACGTCGCAATCTATCTGCAAGACAAGATGTTCATCCAAGCCTCTGTTCTGGTGCATCAGAGCAGCTTGGACCCGGCTTCGCCGCTGCGAGACTCGCGCCATAACCTTCGCACCTTGCTCCATGTTCGGCGAGTGTTGCCAAATCCATGAGCCTCAGCTCGCTACCGTTGTTCGGACATCCATTCACTCACTAACTCAGACGAATTAGGCAACCTTGGCGGTTGCCAAGTCCTCGACACTAGTGATATGCAGGATGGCACATTGGATGAACCGTTCAGCGATAGAATCGACGTCAAGGTCCGTGCCAATTTCCACGACGTTTCGCTTAATAAACATGGCGTCGTGGTTGGGAATGTCGTAGGTCTTGCCGTCTGACATGTGGATGCGAAATGGCCTGAAAGGCCGCGATTCCATGCGCTGCTTTAGTAACGCTGCAGTTATCATGGGCTAAACCTATTCTAGCTGATTTCAGTTTTTAAGGTGTCTTGATCTTCAGGTTGCGAAACCAAGCCGTGCTGCCGTGGTCTTGCAGCAGGATGACTGTCGGCCGTTTCTGCCCATACCAAGTGAGTTTGGAGAATTTGCTCTTGGCGATGGCTGCTTTGAGTTCAGGACTGCCCAAGTCGCATTCCACGATCTTCGCGCCGTTGAGCCAGTGCTCGACATGATTGCCGTGCACGATAATTTCGGATTCGTTGAACTCGCCGACGGGCTTGAGATGCTTGGCCTTGTTGGGTGCGATGAGATAATAAAGCGCGCCCGCCTGGCGATTGGGGCCGTTGGTGGAGTCTGAATTCTTGTCGTCATCCAGCACCTGATACTCAAAGCCAACGCCGGCCGTACCTGTCTTTGGCTCCTGGACTAAATACTTGACGCCACTGTTGCCGCCCGGGGAAATGCGCCACTCAAATTTCAAATCGAAATCGGTGAAGGTTTCCTTGGTGACCAAATCGCCGCCGCGCTGGCCGGCGACGTTCTTGAGGCAGCCATCTTCGATCGCCCATCCCGCCTTGGGAAATGCGGTATGGCCACAAGACCGCCAGGCGGTGGCGTCTTTGCCATCAAAAAGCAGTTTCCAGCCGCTGGCCTTTTCCGCATCGGTCAAGGTGTTCAAATCGGCCCCGGACAGCGCGAGTGCCGCGCTACCGGCTATCCAGGCCATAAAATACCATAGGCGGGTCGAAATCTTTTGCATGGATACAGGAAACCATTGCTGCACCCGAATAGCCAGTCATTTTTGAGGAAGTGGCCTGCCGCCTAATCTTAGACCCTGCTTGCAGGATCGAGTTGCGCTGGCTTGGTAGAGTGGATCATCGGGACGTGGAAGTTGCTTTGATTTGACTTCTAAAGTGGGCCAAACCATGCTCAGACTGACACCTGCATTTTGGATTTATGGAGGCCGAAACATTAAAATGTCCGATGTGCGGCGCGGCGGCGGCGACCGACGCCACGCGCTGCGAGCATTGCGGCTCGCGTTTGGCAACTGTGGCTTGCCCCTCGTGTTTCGGCATGATGTTCCTCGGCCAGCAGTTTTGTCCCCATTGCGGAGCCAAGGCAGATCGCAAAGATGACTCCGACACGGCGAAACCTGAGCCATGCCCGCGCTGCGGCACGGACTTGGAAGCCGTGGTCATCGGCGGCAGCAAGGTGCGCGAGTGTTCCAAGTGCGATGGCCTTTGGACGGATGCGGAAACACTCCGTCAAATTTGCACCGACCAAGAAAAACAATCGGCTGTGCTTGGCCTCCCGACCCAATTGCCCCCGAACGATGGCGTCGCCATCGAGCAGCAGATTCGCTACCTGCGGTGTCCGGTTTGCGGGGATATGATGAACCGCATTAATTTCGCCAATTTCTCTGGGGTGATCGTAGATGTCTGCCGAATGCACGGCACTTGGTTTGATCGCGATGAGCTTCGCCGCATCGTGGAATTCATCCGCGCCGGTGGCATGGACCGAGCGCGCGAGCGGGAAATTCGAAATTTGGAGGCGGATCGGCAACTGGCCAAGACGGATGCCATGCTCAGTGGACAAGGGCTCCCGGCGATGTACGAAACCGATGTTCGGCAAGGCGCCGTCTCCGCCGTCGCTCAAGTCCTGCTTGACTTGTTCCTTCGGTGACGGGTCTTTAAAGTGAAGGAGCAATTCCAATGTTCTGCCCCGCTCATCCTTCATCCTTTATATTTCTAGCAGATCTTTAATCTCCTCCCAACTGACGGCCTCAGCCAGGGATTCCTCGCCGCCCAGCAGCCCTTGGGTCAAAGCGCGTTTGCGGGTTTGCAAACTTAGGATTTTTTCTTCCACCGTCCCGCGCGTAATGAGCTTATAGCTGGTCACGATTTTTTTCTGGCCGAGGCGGTGCGCACGGTCGGTCGCCTGAGCCTCGACGGCCGGGTTCCACCACGGGTCAAAATGGATCACCGTATCGGCGCCAGTCAGGTTGAGGCCCACGCCGCCTGCTTTGAGGCTGATCAGGAAGACCGGCACGTTCGCATCGCGCTGAAATTTCTCCACGACGCGTCCGCGATCCGTGGTCGAACCGTCTAAATAGCAATACGCGATGTCGCGCGCCGCTAATTCCTCACGCAAAAGAGCCAGCATCGAGGTAAACTGACTAAAAACGAGGGCGCGGTGGCCTCCATCCAGCGCCTCCTCCAGCAGTTCGTTGAACAATTCGACCTTGCCGGAGACGGCCTTCTCGCCACCGGTCTTGAGCAGGCGCAAATCGCAGCAGATCTGCCGGAGACGTAGCAAAGCAGTGAGCACTACCATGCGGCTGCCGGCCAAACCGCGAGTATTGACAGACTCCAGGACCTCCCGGCGGCCCGCTTCCAGCACTTGTTGATAGACTGTCCGCTGCTCCGAGTTCAGGTCGCAAAAGCTGACCTGCTCGATCTTTTCCGGCAGATCGGCCGCGACTTCCCGCTTGCGGCGGCGCAAGACGAAGGGGCGGAGCCGCCGGGCCAACCGCGCTTGCGTCCCGGCGTCGCGCTCACGCATAATCGGGATTTCGTAGCGCTCCCGGAAGTCGTCCGCCGTGCCCAGATAGCCCGGCATTAAAAAATCAAAAATGGACCACAAATCGAGCACGGAATTCTCCATCGGCGTGCCTGTCAGGACCAGTTTGTGATGCGCCCGGACGGCCTTGACGGCCTGTGCATTTTGCGTCTGGCGGTTCTTGATGTGCTGCGCCTCATCCAGCACAACGGTGTCGAATTCCTGGTGGCGATATTGCTCGGCGTCGCGTCGAAGCAAGGTGTAACTCGTGATAACCAGGTCGTATGAGGGGATATCGGCAAAATGGCTGTGGCGTTCCGAGCCATGCAGAGCCAGCACACGAAGGCCGGGAGTGAATTTGGCCGCCTCGGCTTCCCAGTTGAACACGAGCGACGACGGGCAAACGACCAGCGACGGGCCGGAACGCTTGACCGCGCGCAAATACGCTAACACTTGGGCCGTTTTGCCCAAACCCATTTCGTCGGCCAGAATTCCCCCAAAGCCGTGGATGCGCAGGAAATGCAACCAGCCCGCGCCTTCCTTTTGATAAGGCCGCAACACGGTCTCCAAGTCTCCTAGCGGAGGCGGTTGAAGATTCAGACCGCCCTGCATCCAGCCCGAAGGCGCTTGGATCTTCCAATCGCTTTGTTCGCGCAAGGTCGCTTGCAGAAAGCCCGCCTGAGCGTTGTCAAAACGAAACCCGGTGGCGTGCTGGCGCGGCGCGCAATCCACCAGCACCTCCTGCAACTCCTCCACCGCGCCGGTATCGAGCAAAGCAAATTTGCCGTTCTTGAGCCTCGTGTGGCCCTGACCGGAGAGCAGCAAGCGTTGAACCTCGGCGGGCGTCAGCACCTCGCCACCCGGCGTGTCGTAACTCACTTGCAAATCGAACCATTGTTCGCCGGATGGCGTAATCTGGAAATGAGGCTGGACTCGCTCCAATTTCTCCGCGCTCCGCTCCAGCCGTTCTTCCAGTGTCACCTTCCATTCCTTTTCGAGGCGCGGAAAGTCGCGCGCAAAAAAGTTCAGGACCGGATTTTGCCCCTTGAGATGGAAGAAGCCCTGAGCGTCCGGGCCGATGAACCCGCCTCGGGTCAAGCGCGCCAACGCTGCTTGTTCCGCCGCGAAGTTTCGCATGGCGTAGCGCGTGGGTGATCGTGGATCGGGCAACCATGGTGTTTCCGGCGACAGCGACGCGGCCGGCGTTCCCCCATACAAGCATTCCAGTTTCGCCTGTATGCCAGCCAGTCCGCCGACCATAAACAGCTTGAATTCCGGCGCGGCTGGCTCCAGCTCGAAATCCTCCAAAACGAAATCCGCTTCCACCCTGCCCTGCCCCAGCAGTTTCGGCCATTCCACATTCAGAAAAGCTGGCACGCGCACGCGGGAAATGCGCACCGGGCCTTGCGTCAATTCCACGAGTTCCGCCCCCAGTCCAAGCGGTTGTAGTTTTTGCCCGTTGAAAACCCATGGTTTCGCGCCGGCGATAATGCATTCGGGCTTCTGACCAGCGAGAGAGAGAACAATTTCACCATTGGTATCCAAATGCGCACGCACCGACAGCGGCGGCGAATCGGTGACAATTTCGAGCGGCTGCGTTTTGCCCAACGTGACACGAGGATGTCCGGCCAGCAAAGGCAGCAATTCCGCCAACGCGCGCGCGTCCAGCATCACCAACGACGGTTTGCCTCCGTGGTTGATTTCATCGAGCGCGTCGAGCAAAACGACGTCGCAGGGATCAAGGGAAAATGGAACGTCCAAGGGAAGCGCGTCCAAGGGCGAACGGCCCTTGCGCCACTTGGCTTCAACGTAAAGCATAATTTTACATCGCGCGGCGGCAATGGCGAAGTTGGGCGGCAGAATCAGAAAAAGCTCCAGCGGCTCGCCGGTCTGGCCGGGCGCCGCGCGCAGCAAGCCCGGCGCCTTGGGTGGAAGTGGTTTGGGTGTTTCATTCGGAATCGCGACGGCGGCTGGCCCTTTGAGAAAATGAAGTCCCGTCGCCACCGAGTGGGCGCAAATCAGACCCCGCTGGCGGGAGTCGCGGCACGGGCAGAGATTGTCCGCGTCCGTCGCGCTGCGGATGACCAGACCAGCGCGATAGATGGTGGACCCTTCCTGAACTGCGCCGCGCAAGTTGGGCGGTTGCCACTCTGACGACAACACGCGACCTGCCGCCAAGAGTGTGCGCGCCTGTTTGACAACTTCCCAGCCGCCCAGCTTGGCCAGCAAAATGTCAGATAGTTGTAGGTCAGCCACTATGAAACCCTAGCACGCTATGAGCACTGTGACAATCCGACATTGACGCGGTTGACTAACTGGACTAAGCTGCCGGGCATGAAATCGGTGAATGTGCACGAAGCGAAAACCCACTTTTCGAGCTTGCTGGCCAGGCTGGAAAAGGACAGCCAATCCATCGTGATCTGTCGCAATGGAGTTCCGGTGGCCGATCTCGTCCCGCACCGCCGGACAATCAGAACCAAGCCGGATCCGGCCTTGCGCAAAATCAAAATCGGGTATGATCCAATTGAGCCGCTGTCCGCCGAAGAATGGCCGGAGGCGGCTCGATGATCCTGGACACTTGCGCCCTGCTCTGGCTAGCGAGTGGAGATAAAAAACTGAGCGGTGCGGCGCTTAGGCAAATAAACGAAGCCCCGTCGGTTTATGTCTCAGCCATTAGCGGATTTGAAATCGCCCTCAAGGCAGCCAATGGAAAGCTGAAACTTCCAAGGCCGCCGCAAGAGTGGTTTGAAAACGTCGTCAAGCATCATGGGTTGGCCGTCCTTCCTCTTGAATTAAATGTCTGCGTAACGGCGGCCCAACTCCCACCCATCCACGACGACCCTTGCGATAGATTTATTATCGCCACAGCCCAGATTGGTGGGCTTGAGGTGGTCACGACCGATGAACGCTTCGTAGAATATGGGATAACCGTGTTGAGCTAAATCGAGAACCAGTTTTTGCCTCTTGAACCAAGCGAAACAAACTTCTACGCTGCTGGCGCATGAATAATTCTGTTCGATTTCGCCTCTTCGTCATGATGGTGCTGGAGTTCGTCATCTGGGGCGCGTGGCTCCCACTGATTTTCTCGTACCTCCCTACGCTTGGTTTTTCCGCGCTGCAAAGGACGCTCATCCTGAACGCCTTTCCGGTAGCGGCCCTGACGGCGATGTTCTTTAGCAATCAATTTGCCGACCGGAATTTCGCAGCGGAGAAGTTTCTAGCGTTCAGCCAATTCGTCGGCGGGTTGGCCATGGTCGGGCTGGCGTTCACGCGCGATTTCTGGACTTTCTTCGTGCTGATGCTCATTCATTGCTTGCTCTACGTCCCCACGCTTTCGATTGTCAATTCCATCGCGTTCGCCAATTTGAAGGATTCCAAGGATTTCGGGCTGATTCGCATGGGCGGGACCATTGGCTGGGTGTTGGCGGCCTGGCCGCTTTATTTTGTTTTAACAGATGCTGCCAGCATGCGATGGACCTATCTGATCTCCGGCATTGCGTCGCTGGCACTCGCGGGATTCAGCCTGACGCTGCCGCACACGCCCCCGAAAAAGGCGGTGGCACAAGAAGACAAATTTGCCTGGGTCGAGGCCGTGCGGTTGCTCAAGCAGCCGTTCGTGTTTGTGCTTTGGGTGGTGACGTTTGTGGATGCCTTTGTGCTCAATGCCTATTTCAACTGGGCAGGCATGTTTTTGGGCAGTCCAGACGTGGGCATCGCGACCAACCGGATCATGCCGATCATGAGCATCGGCCAGGTTGCGGAAATACTGACGATGGTGATCCTGGGCATCACTCTGAAGAAGCTGGGCTGGAGGCTGACCATGATGTTGGGAATTTTCGGCCATGTTATCCGTTTCACTGTCTTTGCCCTGTTCCCGAAAGCGACTTCGCTCATCATATTAGTCTTTGTGTTGCACGGCATTTGCTACGCTTTTTTCTTCGCGGCAGTTTACATTTTCGTGGATGAGTACTTCCCCAAGGATGTGCGGGCCAGTGCGCAGGGACTCTTCAACGTGATGATTCTCGGCTTGGGCGTCATCGCCGCCAATACCATTTGCCCAGCCATGACTGACGCTTATACGGCCAAAGGCGCGACCGACTTCAAGAGCCTCTTTATGATTTCTGCCGGCGTGGCGCTCGCAGCCACAATGACTTTGGGGTTATTCTTCCATCCGCCAACTTTGAAAAAGGCGGTTGAAACATGAAACAGTTCTCATCCCTTGACGAACGCCTCGGCGCTTTCCTGCGCAAGCAGCCGGTGTTGGGCCAGAATGTTTATATTGCCCGCGGCGCAGTCGTGCTAGGCGACGTTACTCTCGGAGATGGCGCCAGTGTCTGGTACAACGCCGTTTTGCGCGGGGACATCAATCGCATCGTGGTCGGCGTGGGGAGCAATATTCAGGATAACGCCGTGCTGCACCTGGCTGATGATTATCCGTGCATCCTGGGAAATTACGTGACCGTCGGCCATTCGGCCGTCGTTCACGCCTGCACGGTGGGAGACGAATGCTTGATTGGCATGGGCGCAGTGATTTTGGACGGAGCGGAATTGGGCGAACAGTGTTTGGTGGGAGCCAAGGCGCTCGTTACGCAACACTGCAAGATTCCACCCGGTTCGCTCGTCCTCGGCGCGCCAGCCAAGGTCATCCGGCCCTTGACACCAGAGGAGCGCGGCGAGCTAAAATACTGGGCCGAAAAATACGTCGCCAACGCCGCCTACTGCCTGCAACACAACATCAACGTGGGCGCCCCGCTGCCTTCCTGATCTTAGGACAGGCTACGGCAAAACATGCTTGGCGATACTGGACATTGGTCCGTGGCTCGCGGGGCCAATCGTGGAAACACCCCCGGCGGGACAGCCGGGCGGTAGTTCATTTATTCCAGCAAGAATAGCAGGCAGATCTTCCATCGTCGGCGTGTCCGTCGTTTTTTTCCTATTCTCAATCGCCCGCGCTTCTTTGGCCGCATCAATCACACGGAGATTCGTGATAAAGGCATTCTGCGGCGCCGAACTGAGGGGTGTTACCAAGTTGGGGAAGGCGATGGCCGAGAGCACCCCGCCCATCGCGACCGCCGGAGCAACCATCATTTGCATTCCCTGGCTGCCGCCGTTGCCAACTCCTTCCCAACCTTCTGGTCCGTTACGGCCAACGCTATACGCTCCGTAATTGGTGCCCTTCTGCATAAGCTCACCAAAGCTTTTGAGCGCCTCCGGGTCCATGTTTTGGCCAGCCAGGGCGGATTGCTGAATTTTGGCAACGGCGCTGGCGAAGGCGGTGGTGACGAGGCTGAAATTGTTCCCTTCGCTAGGCACGCCTTGCGAAAGCCTTTTGAACGCATCGGTAGATTTGAAACCTTTCTTTTGGCCCGACTGCACCGCCACCATCTCGCGCACCATATTATCCGAGGAAGAAAGCAACAGGTAATCGCCCACGCGCGCCAGGCTCGGATGCACCTCGATAGGAAGCGGAAGCGGGACAAGCACCGTGCGCATTTTCAAGCCCGGTTCGTCCGTTTTGACCAGCATTTGGCTGATGAATTTGTTGCTATTCAGTAATTGGTCCACGCGATCAAAAATGAGGTCGGAATTGACCTTAAAGATGAGGCAGAGACCGGGATTGGGAATGACGATCGGCTTATCGCCAAGCGGCAGCGTGACGGTCTTGTGCAGATCAAGGGTCAAAATCATGCCGAATTCGCCGGCCAGCGACTTGAGCGTGGCGTCCAAATCCAAGCCAGCCATTTCGTGGAATTTGGCCGGAATTTGATCCAATGCTTTGCGGGGTTCTGGGAGGTCCAGCATCCGAACCACCTGCACGATGTTGGTCCAAGCCAATTGCAAATCGAAGTCGGAACTGGAGGCCAGGGCGGTGGTTTCCGGCAGAAAATCCAGCACTTTGAGTGGATGCGGCGACTGGCCAAAGAGCGACCAGACCAGGCCGTTAGTCTGGCCGGGGTAATGATGGATGATAACCTTGTTATAGTGAAAACCCTTTTCGCGGGCGATGGAACTCATGCCCAGTCCGCTGATCTGGTTGATGCCGCTGTCCGCGACAACGCCACCAAGGATCGTGAAAACCCTGTCCAAGTTTTGCCGTTCCGTGCCGGGAAAATTCGGGAGGGCGGATATGAAATTGCTGGCGGCGCTCAAGTGGTTGGAGAGACCGTTCACAATTTGTTCCGTGCTCAAATAGAGGTAGAAACTGCCGCCTGGATCCAGCTTGGACGTGACTTCCGTGAAGCTGTTCTTTTCGGCCGAGACAAGGGCGGGCTTAGCAGCCTGCGTGACGGGTGTCGAGGAGGGCGTCTCTTGTTTCTTTTCGCAACCGGCGAGAAAAATCAAGGCCGCCGTGAAAATGGCCCCAGAGCGCTGGACGTAATTCTTTGCATTCATGAACTGTTCCTTTCGTGGCCATAAGCCAATGCCCTTTGCGGGAATTACACCAGCATAAAATCGGGCGATTTTTGTAATTGACCTTGGCACGAAGCTACGCTTCTGCCTTGATCTCTGTGATCATTTTCTCCAATTCCCGGCCATAGCGGACGTAGCTGTCAAAAACAAACTGATCGTTCGCCTTGACGGAGGCATCATGGAAAACAACGGCAACGTGCGGTTCGATGGAAATGCCGGCGTCGTAACCGCGGGCGAATGCGTCCTTGAGAATATCATGCACCCTGCCCTGCCCGTGGCCGGGATATTGGTAATCGGCATCATTCTTGGCCGGCACGTAAGTAGCATCCTTAATATGGATGTGTACGACATGGTCGCGGATGTGTTCCCAGAATTCCCAGGCGTCCTGCCGCGGCCACGGCTTGGGTTTGCTGCGATCGGGATTGAACACGGGATTGCCGGTGTCGAAAACCCATTTGAGGCCGGGACATTTTTCGAGCAGCTCCAAACCGTGCTGCCAGCTCATCCCGCCATAATTCATGCAGTTCTCGTGGACGGGCTGTAGACCCTCGTCACGAAACATCCGGGTCACTTCGGCGATGCGCCGGAAAACCTCGGGCGGCGTGGTGTCATCCGTGTCCGCCGGTTTGAAGCTCATAATGCGGACATATTTTGCGCCAAGCCGTTTCATGCGCGGAATGCAGCGGTTGACCTCATCCACCGTGATTTGGAACGGGTCGGCAATTTTCTTGGACCAATTGGCTATGGCCGAACCGAAGCAATAAACGCTTAACCCAGCCTCTTGCAATCGCCCAGCGGCGATGTCAAAAGCTTTGTCCGGAATGTCGTGAAAATTGCCCTTGGGAAAGCCGGGCACTTCGACCGCGCGCATTTCGACATATTTCCAGCCGAGTTCCCGTGTGGCCTTGATTTGCGCGTCCAACGCAACGCCCGCTTCATCTGCTATGCCGGTGAGAATCATAACGAGCCTAGCGCATGAAGGACTTGGTGAAATCCTCGTTGGAAACCTGGACCACCTTTTTCTCGAACTTTGAAGCGGCAATCAGCTCGTTCAATTTTTTCTCATAGGCGGCTCCTTCCAGCGGCAGCTCAATAGTCTGGTTCATCAGGCCGGAATAGAGCATGACGTTGGCCAGTTCGATCGAGTGAATTCCCTCCTCGCCCGGAGCAGTCAAAGGCGAGCCGTCGAGAATGGAATCCACAAAATTCTGCGTCAGCGTGGCGTGTTGGGCTGGCTCGTTGGCGAAGGGGATTTCGATATTCCAGACGCCGGGCTTTTGAAAGCCGAGCTTGGAGGTTTTGCTTTGCTCGAACATTGAAATCTCGTTGCGGACAAAAAGCAGCTTGTCGTTTTCCAACAGCAACTTCCCCATTTCGCCGACTATCTCCAGGCGATTTGCGCCAGGCGCTTCCCCGGTGTTGGAGACAAAGACACCAGTGGCGGCATTGGGAAATTCCAGGTAGGCGGTGATGTTGTCCTCCACTTCAATATTATGGAAACGGCCCAGTTGAACGAAGGAACGGACACTCGCGGGCATGCCCAGCAACCATTGCAACATATCCAGTTGGTGGAGGCATTGGTTGATGAGAACACCGCCGCCCTCCCCTTTCCAGGTGGCCCGCCAGCCGCCGCTGGCATAGTAGGCATCGGTGCGGAACCATTCGGTGATGATCCAGGAAAAGCGGACGATTTGGCCCAATTCGCCATCAACGATAAGTTTCTTGATTTTGGCGTAACGGGACTCGGTCCGCATTTGGAACATGGCGGCAAACACCTGCTTCGGATGTTGCCGGCGGACGGCAATCAACCGTTCGGCGTCTGCCTTGTGGGCGGAGATCGGTTTTTCGACCATGACGTGCAACCCGGCTTGGAGCGCAGCGATGCCCAAAGTCGTGTGCTGGTAATGCGGCGTCGCAATGATGACGGCATCCACTTCGCCCGAGCGAATTAATTCCGAGCCATCGTCGAAGACCCTTAAGCCGCGTTGCTGGTAGGAAGCCAGCTTGTCCACAAAGGCGTCGGAAACAGCCTTGAGTTCGCACCGATGGATCTTCCCGGCCAAGAGATAATTCGCATGGTGGCTGCCAATGTTGCCCATGCCGACGATGCCGAGTCTGACTGTTTTCATAATGTGCCTTTCGTGTTCGCCCGCCGACCGGAAACGGTCGGCGGGAGCAGGCGCGCACTATATGCCTTTAGCGAGCATAAATTTGACAAGGTCGGCCACGCGGCAACTGTAACCCCATTCGTTGTCGTACCAACTGATCAGCTTGAAAAACCGCTTGTTCAACTCGATCCCCGATCCCTTGTCGTAGATCGAAGAAAAGGGTGAATGGATGAAATCGGAACTAACCACTTCATCTTCAGTGTAATCCAAGATGCCCTTCAAATAGGTTTCGCTGGCCTTTTTCATCGCGGCCGAGATTTCGGCGTAACTGGTGTCCCGGGCTGTGCGCACTGTCAAATCAACGCATGAGGAAGTCGGCACCGCCACGCGGAAGGACATGCCGGTCAACTTGCCTTTGACTTCGGGGCAAACCAGCCCGACGGCCTTGGCGGCGCCGGTGGTCGACGGGATGGTGTTGATGGCCGCGCTGCGACCGCCCTTCCAGTCTTTCTTGCTCGGACCGTCCACCGTTTTTTGCGTGGCGGTGTAGGCGTGAATGGTCGTCATCAAGCCTTCTTCGATGCCGAATCCTTCCTTGAGCAGCACATGCACCAACGGCGCCAGGCAATTGGTCGTGCAGGAGGCGTTGGAAATAATATTGTGCTTGGCGGGATCATATTTTTCCTCATTGACACCCATGACCAAAGTGACGTCCTCGTTTTTCGCCGGGGCGGAAATGATGACCTTTTTTGCGCCGGCGGCCAGATGGCCTTTGGCTTTCTCGCCGTCGGTGAAAAGACCGGTCGATTCGATGACCAGTTGGACACCCAATTGCTTCCAGGGAAGTCCCGAGGGGTCCTTGGCGCTGACCACGTGGATGTCGCGCCCATTGACGACCAGAATATCGTCCTCGGCCTTGTCCGGCGCAGATTTGCGGGAAGAAACCTTCCCGTTAAAGCGTCCTTGGGTGGAATCGTATTTGAGGAGATAGGCCAGATTGTCCGCTGGAACAATATCTCCGACAGCCACCACTTCGACGTCGGAGCCGATCATGCCTTGTTCCGCAATGGCGCGGAAGACCAGGCGGCCGATGCGTCCGAAACCGTTGATTGCAATGTTCACTGCCATAATTTCAATGTCTTTCTAAACTTCCCGGTAGTACTTACCGAAGTTGACGGATAATGGTAGCGGCGCGGATTGCAGCGTCAACTCCAAACCTGATGCCTGCAGGATCCGGGGCGCAAATCAACTTTTGCATCCCACGTCGCTGCGCGTTCCTTGAGGTAGGGACGCCTCGCCGAGGCGTCCGGGCCAGGACGGCTCGGCGAGCCGTCCCTACCAAAAACAGATTTGCGCCCCAGGATCCGGGGCGCAAATCTGGTCTTGGTTGCAACGGCTAGTCAGGCCATTTTCGCCTATCCAACGGCCTTTTGCCTTCCCATCCGTTCAGCCAAATTGGCTCATTTTAACCACTTGGGGGCGGCTTGGCCGCATTTCACGCAAAAAAGCGGAAGGCGTTAGTAGCCGTTAGTAGCCGTTAGTAGCTTTGATTTGGTACTGCCATCGCAAGGCTTTTTTGGACATTTTGAGCCTTTCCGCACACCGGCCCACAGGCGCAAGCGTCCACCTAATTATTTGTTCACTTTGTCAGCCCCATCATTTGTTCATTTGTGCGGACGACCTTCGGCGGATGACTCGAGGACGCGTGAAATTCACGCGGTCGCCAGATCATCGCTCCACATGTACATGATAAATGGCTGGCCCACCCGTCTTTTTCCGAAGCCGACCACCAGCCACTAACCACTTTTTCCTCCGATGTCAAAGAACACGCGCCGGCTTCCTCTGATCGGGGAACGGGCGTCTCCACCATCCACTCATACCACACTTTTGTGGTAACGCAAGCAGCCGTCTGCCAAAAACAGATTTGCGTTCGCCCGCGCCCATTTGCGCCAAGTGATTTGTTACCGTTTGATTTTGACGTTGGCAGGGCCGTCCGGTATCGTCAGTGGAAGATGAGCGCGATGAGGCTGATCCTGTTGCTCGCTGCCGGAGTCTCGGCCCTCTTCGCCAAGGCTTCCTCAGCCTTTGGTTGTTTCCACACCCATGGCTGCCGAAGTTTTCGCCTTTGCAGGGGTGCTTTTCTTGTCTTGGCCAGTTTGGCCCTTACGGTCGCGCACGGGCAAACCACCAATTATGTGCTGGGCTTGACTTCGGTGGTGGTGGGGCCGAGCGCGGGAACCAACACCGTTGTGCTCGGTGTGGCTCCTATGACTGCCTCCTGGACGGCCACGGTGAATGCCTCTTGGTTGCATCTTAGCCCCTCCAATCAAAGCGGCCTCGGCAATACAAATGTGTTTTACAGTTACGATGTGAATTCCGGTGCGACGCGCTCCGGCACGCTCACCATCGCCGGCCAGACGTTCACGGTCACCCAAGCAGGCTCAACTTATGTCGCCGCAGGCTCGGTCACAACCTTGGCGGCCTCGGCCGCTGGTTTGACGGTTCCCGAAGGAGTCGCAGTAGATAGTGCGGGTAATG
>Ga0206802_1006_pt1 | contig 54821 bp, 54 predicted proteins | sample Alteio_BWOrgCont_63_FD_152902 | JGI IMG/M metagenome (GOLD analysis project Ga0206802, IMG submission 152902) | Enriched cells from forest soil in Barre Woods Harvard Forest LTER site, Petersham, Massachusetts, United States -... | ecosystem: Environmental > Terrestrial > Soil > Temperate forest >... | reverse complement strand
AAAATTTCCATTACATTGCAATATGAACTACTTCATCATGTGCGGCACTTGATTAACCTTGCAACACGCTGGTTTTTAAGTAAAAACCGATCTCAGGGTGATTTAACTCCGATCATCAAACATTATAATCAGCAAGTCAAAAAACTTGAGCACCTTATCCCTGAATTAATGCTTGGTACAACCAAAAATTATCTTGATTCTCTTACCGAACAATTTACCCAAGCAGGATTAACCAAAGATCTTGCACAACAAATTGCAATCTGTCGGGCGCTTTATACCACTTTAAACATAATTGAAGTCGCTACAGAAAATAAAATAGATCTAACAAAAACTGCAAAAGTTTATTTTGCGGTTGGCGGTCAATTCAATCTTGTCTGGTTCCGTGACGAAATTAGTACTGATACGCGCGATGGCCACTGGAATATTCTCGCACGTTTAACACTTCGCGATGAGCTCGATATTCTGCAAAAGTCACTCACAACCACTATCATTAATACCAATAAAAGCGAAAGCGACGTCACCAAACTTTACAATGCATGGGCACAAAAAAATATTCGAGCCATCGAACGCTGGAATATCATTTTGGAAATGCTACATAGCAGTACTAGTACTGAATATTCGATGTTCTTTATTGCATTACGAGAATTTTCGAATTTATTGCCTAATACCCAATAACGTTATTCATAATACATCTAAATAGGCTCTACTATTTCAAAACACAGTATGTCATCATATCCATCAATAAATTTATTATTAAAAACAGATGAATACGACAAACATCGCACAAAACATAGAAGACAAGCAGCCAAAAGGGCTTTATTTAATATTCTTCACAGGTCTCTGGGAACGCTTTGGTTTTTACACTCTTCAAACCATTATCATTCTCTACATGACCAAAAATCTGGGCCTACCAGACGTCCAAGCAAATTTGCTCTATGCCGCGTTCAGCGCACTTCTATATATTACCCCTATCATCGGTGGATATTTAGCAGATAAATATTTAGGCTTCAGACGCGCTATTATTATTGGTGGAGCATTATTTATTCTTGCTTACCTTCTTGCCGCTTCACAAGATCGATTTATTTTTTTTCTTGGGCTAAGCATCCTAGTTTGTGCCAATGGTTTATTCAAACCCACTATCTCGAGCATTGTGGGCGAACTCTACCACGACAATGATCCTAGGCGTGACGCTGGATTTACCCTGTTTTATATGGGTATCAATATTGGCGCACTCATTCCACCTATCATCGCAGGCGTGCTCGTCAAAAAATATGGCTGGCATTCAGGATTTATCGTAGCAGCCATTGGCATGCTAATTGGTCAAATTATTTTTATCTTTGGAAAAAAACATTTAGGTGACATTGGTGCCTTAACTGACAAAAATAATATCCCGAAAACTCCCAGCCTGCGTTTTTATTTTCTACTAACCTTAGGTATTATTATTTTTATTGGTTTATGTCAAATCGCTTTCTATTATCCAGAAATCACTAATGCATTAGTTGGCATTGCCACCTTAGCTATTTTCCTAATTGTTATATTATTCATGTTTCGCGAACCTATCGACCATAGAAAAAAAATGTTTGCGACACTCGTGTTAATTGCAGTTTCTGTTGGTTTTTGGTCTTTGTACGCACAAACTTTTACATCAATCATGCTATTTGCTGATAGAAACATGGAAAAACATATTTTAGGTCTTCCTCTCACTCCTGAAGCCACACAATTTTTTAATCCTTTTTTTATTATTCTACTAAGCCCATTTCTCTCGCGCCTATGGATTAAGATGGATAACCAAGGACTCAATCCTTCGACACAAATGAAATTTGCGATTGGCGTGCTTTTTATGAGTGTAGGGTTTTTATTACTTGCAGTGGGTACGCATTTTTTTGGGTCTAATGGGATGTCATCCGCTTGGTGGCTTTGCTTTAGTTACTTCTTTCAAACCATAGGCGAATTATTAATTTCACCGATTGGCCTTGCAATGATTACAGTACTTTGCCCCAAACATTTAGTTGGAATGATGATGGGAGTATGGTTTTTTTCGCAGGCCGCTTCTTTTGCGTTAGGTGGTGTTCTCGCTAATCTGGCTGCATTGCCGCCCGAACAATTAAGCGCTGTGCAATCACTGCCTATCTATAGCCATGCATTTACAGTTTATGGCATAGTAGGTTTAACCATGACATTAGTTAGCTTAGCTTTTGTACCCTTCTTAAATCGCATGATAAATAACCCTTAGTCGAGTTAATTAGGCAAGCAACCTTTTTACTGCGTAATACGCACCCCCCATAAAAGCATGCTCAGGATTACACAGCACACCAAGAGGAAATTCTTTTCGTTTATCTAAATAGGCAGGCGACGCTTCAATTCCGTGAAAAAATTCTGGATGATTGAATATATCCATATTTTTCAGTATCACACCACCAGTAATCCACACACCACCATCTGGCATGAAAGCTAACTGTATATTTCCCACAAACAAGCCTAAATACCATGCTAGCATCGCGAGTGTTTCATTAGCTTGCCCTAGCTTCATTTTGGTACCAATATCTTCAGGAGTAAGCCCTACTGACTCAGGATGTAAAAACCGATATAAGCTTACAGCACCTCGGCCCGACAAGATCGTTTCAAAAGTGAGTGGCTCATTTGATTTAAGTGATTTTTGACCATGAAGAAATTTTATCAACTCTTCATGACGCCGATAGTAATGTAATTCAGTCGCTGGCGGAGTTGACACTCCCATATGGCCGACTTCATTGACCCCTAACCAGAAATTACCATCAGGAAATAATATCCCATCTTTTAAACCTAGCCCTGTCCCCACACCTAAGGCAACACGCCGCCCATGAGGGTTAATCGCACATGCATTTAAACGTTTTACACTGTGCTGTTGTTCCATATAAGAGGTGAAGGTGGCACAGACTATCGTAGAGTAATCATGAATCACAACGAATGGCGGCCATTTCTGTGTCTTTGCCAAATGGGCAAACTGCATTGGATAAGGATAGCCTAATGCATGATGCAATTCTTCGCCATCATAATTCCCTGCTGCGCCAATACAAATGGCATCAGCATCTAGCATATTGATCTCGAGCGCTTCTTCAATTTTATGAGTCAATTCTTCCAACGAACTGCAATACTTAAGCCTGATTGAAAATTGTTTTTTACAATGAAACGACTGTGTCATTTCATTATATTCAACAATCGCTGCAGCGCACTTGGTTGCACCCAAATCCCAAGAGATAATATTTTTAATCATAAAAAATGTTATCCAGATACTTCGGGAGATTGAAGTGGTGATGAGCCTACAAAAATAGGTTGCCCTATTTCACGCAATGGCAAACCCTTACGAATATTTTCTTCGATTTGTTCTAAAGAAACGCCTTTAGTCTCTGGCACTTTGTAGTAACAAAAAATAAATCCTACAATGCACATAACAGAATAAAGCAAGAAAGTATTGCTTGGCCCTAGTTTATTTAACAATGTTAAAAAAGTCGATGACACTACAAAATTCCAGAACCAACAACTAAATACAGACACACCCATCGCTGCTCCACGCAACTCTAACGGAAAAATTTCCGAAACCAGCAGCCACAACATAGTCCCAAGACTAAATGCAAAACAAATAATATAACCAAACACACACGCTACTGCAGCCCATCGAAGAACACCTCCTTCTGCACCTACGTGAAAAGCCACACTTAATCCAACTAAAGTAAGGCCCATGCCGACTAAACCAACCAACAACAAGGGGCGTCGCCCAATTTTATCAAGATAATAAATAGCAAACAGGGTTGCAACCACGTTGACTACACCAATACCAGCCGTCGCCAAACTAGAGTAAGCCGCATCGTTAAATCCAGCTAATTGAAAAATGTTAGGCGCATAATAAACAATGGTGCTAATACCAGTGACTTGCTGCAAAAATCCAAGCATGACCCCTAACAATAACACCGGACGAATCCACGCCGAAAAAATTTCAAAAATTCCAGCCTGGCGAACTTTAAGACTATGCTCAATTTCACTTATTTCATGATCTACATGTGTTGTACCGCGAAGGTAGCTCAAGATCGCCTTAGCTTTTTGTTTCTTACCTTGTTTTACTAGCCACCTAGGACTTTCTGGCAGAAAAAACATCCCTACAGTTAATAACCCTGCTGGGAACAAGCCAATGGCAAACATCCAGCGCCATGAAACATCCAAATTGGTAAAAAAACAATTAACGAAATAAGAAGCCATCAATCCAATCGTAATAGCTAATTGATTAAATGAAACCAAGCCTCCTCGCAAATCAGAAGGAGCTGCTTCAGCAATATAAAGTGGCGCCGTATAACAACCAATGCCTATAGCTAATCCAATAAAAAGCCGGCCTAAAATAATGACGGGAACATTCATGGCAAGACAAGCAATCACCGTTCCGACAATGAATAAACTAGAAATAATCAACATTACGGGGCGTCGCCCAAAACGGTCCGTCAAGCGACCGCTGCACAAAGCACCCACCATGGCACCCAGTAAGACACTGCTAACAATTAATTCTTTAGCTTCTGTGGAAATCACAAAATCTTTCTGAATTGCTAAGATAGCACCTGAAATTATCCCCGTATCAAATCCAAACAATAACCCAGCTAATGCAGCTATGCCCGATACGAGATAAATCACAAAACGAGATTTTTTAGTTGAATCCATGGGGCACTCTTTATTTAGGTGCTCTATTACAAATGATTAACCCCTGTTCAGTCAATACCCCATCTAGCTTGACATCCCAGCTATCATTTGGTAGTTCGAGCATTTTTTGCCCTTCATAACCTAGTCCCAACAAAAAGGGTCGTCTAATTTCACTCTTTAACAAAAATGAAAATGTAGCATCATAATAGCCTCCGCCCCTACCTAAACGGTTTCCTTCACTATCAAAACCCAGCAGAGGAACCAGTGCAATATCCAATTTTTCTGCTGGAAAAAAAGACAATGCCTCCGGCTCAAAAATATGGTATCGATTTAAGCGCAAATGATCCCCAGGTCGATAAAGAGCAAATTCAAGCTGCTTTTTTTGCAACTCGGGCAAAACAGGCAAATAGCAATTTTTCTGGGCTGCCCACACAGCTCGAATGATGGGCGTACAATCAAATTCATCGGCTTGGGATAGATAGCATGCAAACTGTAGATTTGCTTTAAATAAATGACTTCCCAGAAATATTTTTGCAGCAGCAGTCGCCGCTAATTCACGCGCGATAGGATCAATTTGATAGCGCTTTGCTAAAAGGGCTGTTCTGATATCAGACTTCTTCAGCAGGTTCCAACTCCATCTGCGTATAACGCACCAAAGCTTCGTCAATCTTGCCTTTTAAATCACGCAGTCTCTGATTAACCAAGTCTGAAATATGATTTTTCTGCCGTTCAGAAGATAATAATTCATGAGTAATATTCAAGGCAGTAATGATTGCGATGCGATCAAAGCCTATCGCCTGGCTTGATTCACGGGTCGCATACAATTTGTCTTCTAAATACTTTGCAGCCAATTGCAGCGAAGCCACTTCAGATCGAGGACATTTCACATGGAAAGTTCTACCCATGATCTCTACTGCTGTCTCAACGACATCCTTGCTCATGATGATTTCTCTATTGATTTAAGACGCGAAACCATTTTTTCAATTTGTACAACAGCCAACTTATTTTTAGCGAGCAGTAATTCTTTCTCGCGCACTAATAATATTCTACTTTGCCGCAAGCTTATATTTTCTTGTTTTAGCAGCTCATTTTCTTGGGCCAGACGCTTCATACTTTTTTCTAAACGATCTATTAGCTCTTCCATGACAAGAATCCTTATTTAACATCGAATGATATTACCTTGATTAATAGCGTGAAACAATCCTACACTTTTAAACAGGTTGATTGAATGTTGCTCTATTTTTGTGGTATTGTTTACGCTGTAAGCCACTTGACGGCCGGCCCCAGCAGGGTATCCTATTGTTCTAACTAAAAATTTTGATTTTTAAGCCAATGAATAGTCCAACAACACTGAAAGAATGGCAGCTCCTGCAAATTCACCAACAAACCATTGGTCATCAGTCTATCGCTTGTGAATTTACCAAGAACCCAAACCGATTTAATCAACTATCACTTGCAGTGGGCGAAATACTACTCGATTACTCTAAAAATCAGATCACTTCTGAAACCTTACCTTTATTGTGCCAACTAGCTGATGCATGCAACTTGAAAAGTAAAATGACAGCACTTTTTTCTGGTGCCCCCATCAATCACACAGAAAAACGGCCCGTTTTGCATGCAGCACTTCGCGACCTCACCAAAAATGAATTGTATGTTAATCAACACAATATCATGCAAGATATTCACCACACTTTAAAAAAAATGCATACCTTTACTGACCAAATTCGTGATCAAACCTGGCGTGGCTGCACCGGCAAACCCATCACTGATATTGTGACAGTTGGCATTGGTGGATCGCACCTTGGGCCACAAATGGCAACTCAAGCATTAAGTGAATATGCAACCGATAAACTACGCTGCCACTTTATTTCCAATATTGATAGCGCTCATCTCGATGAAGTCTTAAACCAAATTAATCCAGAGACATCACTCTTTATTATTTCATCTAAAACATTTTCTACTATCGAGACACTTACTAATGCAAAAACGATTCGAGCTTGGATGAACCAAAAACTTCCCTCCCTGGATCTCACAAAACATTTTGTAGCCATCACCGCAAAACCTAAAAAAGCACAAGAGTTTGGCATCCCTGAACAACAAATATTTACGCTTTGGGACTGGGTTGGCGGTCGCTATTCCGTGTGGTCAGCTATCGGACTTCCACTAGCCTTGATGATAGGTATGCCGAATTTTTTGAAATTCCTTGAAGGCGCGCATGCCATGGATCAACATTTTCAAACCGCCGCTTTCTCTGAAAATATGCCCGTTATCATGGCATTACTTGGCATTTGGTATATCAATTTTTTTGGCGCAACCAGCCATGCCATTATTCCTTATGCACATTCATTAAGTTATCTACCTACTTATTTACAACAAGCCGATATGGAAAGTAATGGCAAATGCACTACCCAAATGGGCAAAAACGCCGACTATGCAACAGGCCCAATCCTCTGGGGCGAACAGGGCATTAATGGTCAACATGCGTTTTACCAATTACTACATCAGGGCAACCATTTAACTCCAATTGATTTCATGTTGGTAGCTGAAAGCAGCAAAAACTTCCAACATCAACACGACATATTAATTGCCAGCGGCTTAAGCCAATCGCAAGCCTTAATGTGCGGCAAATCTACTGAGGAAATTATCACTGAACTGCTTGCTGCAGGATTTTCCGAAACCGAAGCCCATTTACTAGCACCACACAAAACTATTCCAGGCAATCGACCTAATAATGTTTTGTTTATCAAAAAAATCACACCCTTTAATTTAGGTTCTTTGTTAGCTCTTTACGAACATAAAATTTTCGTCCAAGGTATCATCTGGAATATTAATTCTTTTGATCAATGGGGTGTCGAACTCGGCAAACAATTGCTACCCCCCATTTTATCAGACTTAAAAAACTCACAAACAAATACCACTTATGATGCTTCTACCTTAGGTTTAATTAATCATTACAAAAAAAATAGGGCACAATGATAAAATATAGCCTGCGTATTTTTTTAATCATCGGATTACTAGCAAATATTTGCGGCTGTGGACAATCAGGTCCGCTCTATTTACCTCCCCCAGACCAACAAAAAGCTACCACCAAACCATGATAAAATTTACTAAAATGCACGGACTTGGTAATGACTTCATCGTCATTAATACGATAACCACCCCAATATCACCCGACATTTTTACAAATAAAAAATTAAGCCATCGGCACCTGGGAATCGGGTTTGACCAAGCATTACTAATAGGCCCATCTACGCACGCTGATTTTTCTTGCCAAATCTTTAATGCTGATGGCACTGAAGCTGAACAATGCGGCAATGGCATGCGCTGCGTTGCCCGCTTTATCCATGAAGAAAAACTATCAAAAAAAAATATCATCCGCATCGAAACTAAAGCCGGCATCATGACAGCCACCATCCAAGATTATGATCATATCCAAGTTGCCATGGGTATCCCTATCATTCAAAAAAATTCTGCCAAACTCATCTTTGAAAATGATATTTTAAATCGTTTTTCATCTACCATGATCTCCATGGGTAATCCCCATATTATTTTTAATGTCCCTGCAGTAAAAACCTGCCCAATCAATGAGTGGGGTTTAACAATTTCTCAGCATGCTCTTTTCCCTCAAGGTATCAACGTAGGTTTTATGGAAATTATCGATCGCAACCATATTCGCCTGCGCACTTACGAAAGAGGCTCCGGAGAAACTTATGCTTGCGGCAGCAATGCTTGTGCTGCAGTAGTAGCCGGCATTAATAATGATTTATTAGACTCCACTGTAAAAGTTGAGTTAGCTTTCGGAAATCTATTAATTGAATGGGATAAAAAATCAAACCCTGTTTTGCTGACTGGACCTGCAAGCCGTATATTTGATGGAAATATTTAAGACAAAAAAAACCCATCTAAATTTAGATGGGTTTTTGAAAAGCTAACCTTAGTTAGGGCAAGGCAACGATGTAGACACTTTCGACCTCCCCGTAGCTTTAATATACGAGTTATTAAAGTCCATAGCACTCGTCAAAGGGCTAAAGTTAGGGATAGGATTATAACTTGAATTATTTATGATCCCTACTCCACCTGGGTTATCATTAAGCGGATAGACATAGGCGTTGCCCTTTGCATCCGTCGTAACGATTGGCATATTGCCGATAACATTCTGCCCATTCACCTTCGTACCTTTTGGAATAGAACTGGTTGGGACGTAAGTAGGGATAAATGCCAGACAAACCGCCATTGTTTGTGCTGTACCTACAGAAGTCTGAGTAAGATAAGCAGAAGTGCACTTAGTTTTATCACAAGTACAAGCCGCTATCGCTGCTATATCCGTTGCAGAAGGACCACTAATCGTCTGCGCAACCCCGGGACAAATCGCATAGTACGTGCCATAACTATACGATGTACCATTAATATAGTGCCATGGCTCACTAACAGTAACAGTAAACTGATAAGGAACATTCACCAACGTTTGTGATGTAGTCCCTGACACTGTTGATACTGCTTGCCCACTACTCGATGAGGAAGTTGTAGTTGATCCCGCTCCTGATGCTGCTCCTCCCGGTGATTGCGCTGTTGCTGCCCAGAGTGAAGTGGGAAGAAGCAAAAACAATATAACGAAACTACTTAACAGCAAATAAAAATAGATAGATTGCTTAGCTGACTTAACCGGTACTGCTCTAGGGCTTTTCATACCCACCTCCCCAAGTGAATTAACCATTTTGCATACAATTAGTAATATTTTCATTACCTCTTCAAAGTATAGCATAGAATCCCAAGAGTGCATTTTTTTGACATGATTATGAAGCATTATTTTTCAATTGCTTAGCTATTAAAAACGACATTGCTATGAACTAGCGCAGAAATTTGCGGTTAACCGGATTGATTTCTAAATTTCAGAAATCATGGAAATTTTTCTTTTATCTCCATTCTTTTCCAAAATAACACCATCGCGACCAATTTGTGTAACGACTGAGTTATCATCAGGTAAAATATCCCCTACGCTAACACTATATAATTTCCCCTGAGAACTAATGACCGCTGTCCACCGTTCATTTTTCATCGCAACGGAAATAACAGCATATTGAGTAGGAGGCGTTACTTGAATAGGTAAACCACCTGAAGGATTATTTTGGTCACCAGGCGCACCCACGGAAGCTGCGGTAATAGGAGGAGGTGCTGGCTGAGTCAGTAAATCTGAAACACTTTTTTCTGCAGTTACTTCAGCGAGTTTAGCAGTTGCAATAGCTTGATTTGCTTCTGCGATTTCTTTTTTGATACGCAGCATTTGCAATTCGTTGAGTGAATCAATATATTTTTGCTGCACTTCTTGCTGCATTCTTAATAGTTCACTATCTCTTGGAACAGCAGCCACAACGATATGAGGTTCAGCGGGAGCCGCTTGCATGGAACCTGCCGTTGGTGCTGCTGGTTGTGCCACAGCAACACTAGGAGCTGATGGAGTTCTTGCTCCTGATGTACGGTTTGAAGATACGGGTGAAGGTGTTGGTGCTGCTGTTTTACCCCCGCTAAACATCCCAATGACTTGCCATAAAACTATCACGACAGCAACAGCAAGTACTCCAATGATTATTTTCTGCCTGTTTGGCATTCCGGCTGGTTTTTGTGAAATCATATGCTCAATTCCCTAGCGCTGATAAAGTAATTGTACCCGACAATAATCCATTTGAAAATTTAATGTTCGCTTTTGTCAAAACTAATGGCAGATCATTTAATTGCTGTCCAATCAAATCAAAAGTGCTATCACTAATATTAGTGATGGTAAGCGTCATCTTTGATTCTCTATAGCCACCTTTCTGCGTCACTGAAGTAACATCAAGATTGTTTCCTGGTAACACTAATGCGAGCCTATCTACTAAACTTGCTATTACTTCATCTAGTTTATTAATATCGCGCGGCGCCATTCTATTTGATAATGTTGCGGTTGATGTTAGAAAAAAACCCTGCTGTCTAGCTTCTAATTGATATTTATTTTGCTGTGCCCATGCCAAAAGTGTATCGGTTGAAGCTCCTAAAGATTTTACCCCAACACTTATTTTTCCATCACTATAATCTAAACTATCTGGTACCCATCCAGGGATCGAAAAAAATAGGGTTACTTGCTCAGCAAGCATTTTTATTTCTTGAGATGGCGCAGGTGATGTTAAAGCATTAATATAGTTCTGATATGGGCTCACTGCAGTTATCACCACCACAGGCAATTCTTTCTTGTGCGTAGTTAAATAGTTCCACCCCATCCAAATTAAACCAACGATAATCCCAGAAACTAAAACAGGCTTGACTGGGAATACGCCAATACCTTGTGCTTTTAAAGCAGTATCGACTAGTTGAAGCTGAAAAGCTCTTAACTTGGGCAGTTTCGGGAAAGCAGGTTCTGGAAGTACATTAAACGATTTAACTTGCGAAACATCAAAAGCAAATTTACCCTCTTCAGGTGTTTGGCTAATAGGAACATCGCCATTCACATAAATATCAAAATTATTTTGCTGCGTCAGGAAAACAACCAATTCTTCTGAGATGCTATCTATCGGAAAGCTTCCATCTAAAAAAACACTCCCTGATTTGACAATGACTAAAATAGCTTCAGCCGTGTTAGGAAGCACTTCACAATAAATAAGATCCAAAGGACGTTTGAAATATTGCCAAACCGTTTCCCCTAAAAGATAGCCGGGGTCTGGCGAAAAAGCCACTTCAAACTGTTGCGGATTTTTCTTGATGATAGTCGCATAACCACCATAGTTTTCGCTTAACAAGAGAACTTCTTTTTTAAGTAAGTTCCCTTTTTTGACGCTTAAAACATCTCGATAAGACGGAATTACAAATCGTTCTCCATCTTCACGAGTTATAAAAGACATTTATGCACATCCATGCAGAATAATTGGAGTAATTAATACGATAGTTTCAGTGCTTTGTTGTGTAGCAGCTCTACCGCCTAAGTCTGTTGAATCAAGAAATTGCATGGCAGCTGCATTATTAGTAACTTGCCTGAATCCAGACAACACCAATGTTTCTCCAGATTGAATGACGCTACGTTGATTAAATTGTTTCTGGGTAAGATTTGGAACCTGGATAGCAGATTGTGGATTAGCTGCTGTTGAGGGTTGTCCAGTCGCTGTGACCGTACCAAAACCGTTATTAATAGATAAATCTGCATTCACCTGTAAAACAATTTTATTGCCTAAAATTTTTGGAAGAATATAGAGAGTAAGACCGGTAACTACCTGTCCGGGCGTGATTTGCGAAGTAACAGAATTTGACTGTGCAGTAGCAGGTGTAGTCGAACTTCCGCCGAATGACGTAATTTGCAGACTAGCTAAATAACCTTGCTGCGAGACAATCCGAATCGCCGATACTTGATTGTTTAAACACACCACTCGCGGCTGGGATACCACAGCTACCTTGCCCTGTTGCTGCAAAGCATTAATTAGTGGGGCGAAAAAGCTCGAACTACTATCATGCTGCTGAAAACCCATTGTTGGATTTGGACCACCGGCAAAACTTTGAATAGTAATAGGAGTACCATAATTAGCATTCAGAATTAAGTCACTGCCTTTGCCTAACTTACTTTGAACCGCCTGCCAATTGATACCGAAATTAAAATCATTGTTGAGTGTAATATCCAACACTTCAATTTTAACGAGTACCTGAGATGAAAGATGCTTATTAAGATTCGCAATATACTTAGATACAAGATCAACATTGCTGGGTCTATCTTTGACTGTCACACTAGTAGTTGACTCAGAAACAATGACTTTACCATCTGCCGTAAGCAATTGTTTTATGGTGGTATCTAAATCCTTCCAAATAGATAGTGTGCCCTTGATATTACTATATTGTGAAGCAGCGCTATCATCTATAAAACCTGATGATTGTTGCATTGTACTTGCTGCTGCTCCACCAGCTCCCGCAGCTCCACTGGCAGCAGAAGCCTTACCCATCATATAATCAGAAGTACCAGGCATGAATGCAATTTCAAATGTTTTGGTGACAAAAGCCTGCCAATAGACATCATTTCCATTGATCGAATAAACATAACCGGTTTTTGATGCCAGCATGTCTAGTGCGCCCTTGACTGTCCCAGAGTAATTAATAGAAAGCTTAAGTGTTGGATCCAAGCCAACCTGATAACGAGTCAGCACTGTGGTATGCCCTTGTCCCATTCCTGGAGGAGGTGGAAGAAATGCATCCATTGATTGACTTCCAGAAGCTTTGAAGTCTCGATAAACGCGTGCTAATTGCCCATTTTGATCACCGCCATTGACTACCACACGGGTATAGTATGTAAATGGTAAATCTTCGCCACGGATAATGACGTAATTTTTAAGCCAGCTTGGCTCTTTCGCAAGGCTAATCGGAGTTTGATCTACATAGAGTCCTGATTTGACTACCAACGAGGGTTGAAGTTTTGCATCGTTATCAGATTTTTGTATTGCAGCCTTAGTGCGTACCGTCGCATCAGCCACATTGCCTTCAGTTTGTTTATAAACCTTCCACTGACAACCTGTTGTGATTAATGTAAATAGTATTGCAACACTTAGTACAACTACCCTGTTTAATAATCTCATACTATCCTCGGAACAATCATCATTGTGCGATTCGACATATACATCACAGCTTGCAAAGGAAAAGGTTTCAATAGTTTCTGCACCACATCTGGCAGACTTGACCCTGTCATACGACCATCAAAATTGTAATCATAAGGAGCCTTCCAAATGACTTTCCAATGATAGCGATCCATGATGCGTTCTAAGTTTTCTTTTAAGGAGCCGCTGATGCTAATTGCATAAATTGCTGCCGGCCTTCCAAGATTGGCGTAACGATTAGGAAATGAAGCCGCGCCATAAGATGGAACAAATGAATTATCTTGCTGCACACCTGCTTGGAAAAAAGGGTCGCTTGGAACAGCTGATTGAGGTTTTGCGACTTGCCAACCCGCAAAGGAAATTGCTGGCAAGATGAAAAGAAATGCACCTATCTTCTTGAGGAGGCACTTCATAGTTTTACTCCATCCTTTTGTTAGCTTATTTAAGTACTGTCCTGCACACTGCCAAACAGTATAAGCGATTTGTTTGCAATGTGTAAGCCCTTTTATTAACACACATTATTGGGTGAATACGCCAAAGTTAGAACCGGTTGGTTCTGTCGTTGTTGGACTACCCGGAACACAACGAGTAATTGCTAAGATAGTTTCAAATTGGCCCCAAGCATTCGCACCAGTCGCGGTATTTGTGGTTGCAACATCTCCTTGCGAAGTAACAACTTGCATGCAAACACGCCAGTAAGTTGCCACTGGGCTTGGCCAAGAAATAACACAAGCTGTGGTATCTCCCGGGCAAGATGGAACTGCACTTGCAACAACAGGCACTCCGTTAGCACCGCCTAGCGCGTAGGCTTTAAAATAACTAACCGGATAAACATTCGGCGGAGTCGGAGGAGTAGGATCATTGACACCAGCAACTTCGGTTGGAACTGTCAGTATTTCTGGCGTCATATTGGCAGGACAAGCAGGTGCTGGCACGCAAGCACCATGGTGATATAAGTTTGCAAAATTAACGGATCTTGCATTATTTAAGTTTTGACCTGGAGCAGGAACTGCCGCTGCAACATAACAAGTTGAACCCACGGTACATAGCTGAGTAGGGTCCGGAGGATTTGCAGTGGTTGCAAAAGCCATTGGCAATCTTCCTGCCAACGTATTGGCTAGTGCCAATTGAGCTGCTGATGCAACAGGCACTAATGAAAAAACATAAAATAAAGTTCCACCATTGGTAACGGTCACAGTCGTCACATTATAAGCATTCCCCCACGGATTATTCTGTACCACATTAGGCAAAAATCCATTAGTCGATAATTGCGCCAAAGTAGGCCACGTGGACATGCTAAGGTTATAGGCCAAACCAGCATTTAAAATTTGTTGGTATTGCATGCTAGCGCGATCACGTCTTAATTCATCGGCTTTTTGTGTCGTGTAATTAAGACCTAGCGCCACCATGCTAGATACAATAACCAACACCAACAACATTTCAAGCAAGGTAAAACCACGTTTTTTACTCATTAAGTTAAGCATATTGTTATCCGCCGCATAAATAATTCTGATAGCCTGTGCTAGTGTTATAAATTGTATCGTTATTTGTTACCGCATAATCATCATCATTAGTATATTGCTGAACAAATGATTGTAATTCTGGCACTGATGCCCACAAAGGAGAAGTATTTGATGTAGATAAAGCCGATGACGGTAGGCGTTCAAAAACTAGATAATTGCCGCCACCACCCGCAGTCACTTGTGAGCAAGGTGTCACAAATCCCCCGTTCAGTGTAGAAATACAATCTGCATTTAACCGGCCTTGATAATATTGCATCGTCTTAGATGTATCAGTGATTTGGACAGCTACCTGAATAGTCCAAAGATACACATTGCTAGTAAGCTGCGTAGCCAACGGCGAACAATTAAAAGCTACTGGAGGTCCTGCATTATAAACACAAAAATTGACATTTCTAATGTTGGCAGGATATTTGGTCGCATCATTGTAAACATTAAATTGCACTTCATAGTCAGTAATGAAAACGGGGGTAACCGCTGGCGGCCACTTTGCTAAATACCCTGGAGTAAGCAGATCGGTTGTTATATCAATAGCCTTCATTCCTGAAGCAGGAGGTGGATTTACTATTGGATCTAACTGCCCGGTAGCAGTGTTAATGACGGCACCTGTCGCATAGTTTATGTTTGCTCTGCAATTTGCCAAATAATAATTCCTTGCGCCTAAAAACAAACTGTCTACATTGAATTTCACTCGATTAAGTTCTTGCTCAACTTGCAATTGGTAAAAGGTTTGGAATCCCATCATTAACACCAAGCTTGCAAGTACCAAAACAAGAAGAACTTCAAAAAGTGTAACGCCACCTTGTCGTTTAAACGAAATCATCTTGCACGCTCCACCATGCATCATTTGTTGCATGCTTTAGCCCGTTCCCATCGACATACCGGTTAAATAAATCCCTCTAATAATGACAAGTATTAATGATGCGCCGACTACCATGAATATACCGCCAATTACTTTCGAGATAATTTTCATGGTAACAGCACTTTGTTCAGTACCGCGTACACCCATGCGGATTAAACCATGCTCAAATCCTTTTACCTCTGCCATCACACGTAAACGTAAAATATCCGCTTCTTCAATTAAACCTGTATCTAGAACATCGGCAATATTTCCTTTACCTGTTCCAAGCAACAACTCCATCATCATTAGATGTGAACTAAGATAAGGCGGTGCTGAATACTGCATTACTTTTAATGCTTGTTTAAATACAACGCCATTTGCAACCAACAAGCCTAATGTTTCCATGAATCTCGCTGACACAAAACGACGGTATAGAGAAAACGGTGGGACTTTATCCATCGCCGGTCGAAATTCTCCCGTATAGTTATTCAACACACGTCGCAAAATAATAACAACTGCTGCCACCGTCAAAAGAACTAACCACCACCAGCTTTCAATGAGATTGGCTATTTCAACTAATTGACGCCCGGCTGGAGGCCACTGGCTTTCGGGTTTGACTGCACGAAATTGTACGAACACTGAAGTATTCAAATAAACAATAATGCAACTAGCAATGATAATCACAAATAAGGGATATGAAACTCCTCCAATAAATGCACCTATCATCCCGCCTCTCTGTGCTAAGGTATTAATTGCAGATCTAATGGTTTCATTCAAAGCGCCGCCTTCTTCACCCACGCGAATAATTTCAACCACATTGACACTAAACCATTCACGCATTCCTTCTGCGAGAGGTTGACCTTGTGAGATTTTTTGCGCAATCGATAGCGACACACTACGAGTAATTCCACGCGTAACTTGCGTCATCATATCGATTGCACGATTGGGTGGAATGCCATCATTAACAAGAAGGTAAAAATCTTCCAGAAACGCTAACTGAGCTTTGTTGCCAAATTGAAAGCGTTTAAACCATTGGCCTATTTTTGCCGTATATTCTCTGATTGTATCTGAATCAAAGTTGATTTCCATTGTAGGTTTCTCTCGCTCATCATTCCTTGATATTAGTTTCAATATTTACATGGATTACGTATAAACGCTAGCCGTTTTCTGGGTTGAATCCATTCCAGGAGGTTTTTAAGCGAGGGTCAATCTTTTATTATTTATATTTATAAACTTTACCTTTTGTTGAAGGATTAATCGGCCCCACTACTTTTTCAGCGTCAAATGGGTCGCATACTCCTTCTTCTATAAGTTGCACTGCGCGATCCATAAAATCTGTCCATCCATTTTCTTTTAAATGCTTTTCCCACGCTAACGTATCGCATTTTTGAATAAAATGCCTACCTTCTTCATCAACCCAAATAACTTCTGCAATGACTATTCTCCCCCCCACAGAAGTGTTATGACATTTTGCACAGCCTTTACCACGAGCACGAGCTTTATTAATTCTGTCTGCGCCTAAAACAGCTTCCCAGTCTGCAATGAAAGGCTGATGTTTGGCTGAGTCGCGAAGAGGAATAGCACAATTTTGACAGACTACCGCTGCCAATCTTTGACAAAGCAAGCAGCGCAATACACTACTATCGCTTAATAAAACCGGTGAAATGCCCATATCGACTAAACGTGTAATAATAGCTGTTGCACGATTAGTATGTAATGTCGTTAAAACTAAGTGACCAGTAATAGATGCCCGCACCATCACTCTTGCAGTATCTTCATCACGCATTTCTCCTAAGATGATAACATCTGGATCCATACGCAATGCAGCACGACCCATGCTTGCAAAACTTCTATCTTCTTTTTCTGTATTAACGGGAACTTGTGTTGCTGCTTCAACCACTTTTTCAACTGGGTCTTCAATAGAATAAAGCTTTTGTACCGACTCTACCATTTCCATGCAACTTGCTAACGTAGTTGTTTTTCCGGATCCTGTTGGACCTGCAACGATGATGGCGCCAAACGGCAGCTTCATCGCCATTTTTATAATTTCAACTTGCTTGGCTGTATATCCTAATTCTTCGAGTGATTTAAGTCGTTCTTCGCCCGTTGCAAGAATACGCATCACCATATCAAAGCCACCATGCGCTGGAACACTTGCGAGTCGTAAGCGGATATCTTTGCCATGAATTTTTAACGGCATTGATGCATCTTGTGGAATCAATGGATTAAAATGGGAGGTTGCATGGTCAGTTTCTTTATTGAATGCAACTGAAGCTAACTCTCTGCCTAATTTCTCTGACCATTCTGCATAAAGATGCAGTTCGCCGTGCTGACGCATACGGATCTTGGAATAGTTTGAACGAACTTGAATGTGTATATCACTGACGCCTTTCTCCACAGCTTCATTAACGAGGTCGCGCAAATGTCGTTGTTGATCACTAAAATTGGCGGTCATTTCACCTTTTTGTTTCTTCATCGTTTCTTCTTGATTACCGCTAGCTAAAAGAAAACCGATGAATTGTTTTGTCGCTGCAAACACCTGGCCATGATGGATGCCTTTACTTAATAAAAGTGATTTGCAGTTTTGTACCGTACGCGAAGTCGGCTCAGAAGAAAGTATGATGGCACTTTTCAAAATAGCAATATTCCCTTGTTCGCGGCACCAAGGAAGCATTTCATCCAAAATTTTATCTCTTACATCTAGTTCCGACTGGCTAGTCAGTACTTTCGTACGGGTCGCTGTCGCATATTGCTCTAACAGAACCGATTGATCCTTAGTTTCCGCTTGAGATTGAGGAGAGTTGACTTCACTCATGTTTGACCTCCCACACTATAATGTTGCCAACTACTTAGGATGGCTTATTAGAAGTATAGTTGATGATGTCAATATGTGCTGAATAGGGGTGAAGATTTCACCCCTGGTTTTATTTGATAAAGCAACAATTGTGGTGTTTTTTTAGGCGATTAAATATCCAAATTAACCACATCGAGGGCATGCTTTTCAATGAATTCGCGACGAGGTTCAACTTGATCACCCATTAAGGTCGTAAAGATTTGATCTGCAGCAACGGCATCTTCAATCGTTACTTGCAATAGACGTCTTGTTTCCGGATTCATAGTGGTATCCCATAATTGCTCCGGATTCATTTCACCTAATCCTTTATATCTTTGAATAGTCTGGCCTTTTTTAGCTTCAGCGATTAACCAAGAGACTGCATCAGAAAATAATTGAACGCGCTGTTGTTTATCACCTTTTTGAATGTAAGCATCTTCTTTTAGTAAGTTTCTTGATTTTTCACCAAACTCACTTATTTTTCGGTACTCAGGCGATGCAAACAATTCTTTATTTATCAGTGTCTTATATGCAAGTCCGTGATGCAAGACCGTTATTTGTGGAAGCCAGCAATGTTTATCAGCGCTTTCCACCACTTCTAATGTGTAATAGGTTTGCATATCGGGGTTCAGTGCTAATCGTTGCTCAATTTCTTTTGTTGCTGCTTCTACTTTTTCACGATGAGTTAATTCTTCTTCACTGAGTATTGGTATATACATTAACGCTTCAAGAAAAGCCCTTGGGTAGCGTCTGGAAAATCGATTGATGATAGACATCACTGATTGATATTGCAGAAATAAATTTTCTAAATCTGTACCTGTAATAGCTGTTGAAGAACCACTGCCAGGAAATAAAGATGCATCTTCTAAGGCGGATTGAATCAGGAAAAGATCCAGTGCTTCATTATCTTTGATATATTGCTCTTGTTTGCCTTTTTTAATTTTGTATAACGGTGGCTGAGCAATATAAATATAACCGCGTTCGATTAATTCTGGCATTTGGCGGAAAAAGAACGTCAGCAACAAAGTACGGATATGCGAACCATCAACGTCAGCGTCAGTCATGATAATAATTCGATGATAACGTAGCTTTGCAGGGTTATATTCTTCACGTCCAATGCCGCAACCTAAAGCAGTAATCAAAGTTGCCACTTCGACAGATGAAAGCATTTTATCAAATCTTGCTTTCTCAACATTTAAAATCTTACCCTTTAAAGGCAACACAGCCTGAGGACGTCGATCTCTTGCTTGCTTTGCTGAACCACCTGCAGATTCACCCTCAACCAGAAATAATTCAGATTTGCTAGGGTCTTCTTCCTGGCAATCAGCTAATTTTCCAGGCAATCCTGCAATATCTAAGGCGCCTTTTCTTCTGGTCATATCCCGCGCTCTTCGTGCTGCTTCGCGAGCCCGAGCTGCGTCAATTACCTTTGAAACAATAGCTTTCGCATCTTGTGGATTTTCCGCTAAAAATTCTTGTAATTTTTCAGATAATAATCCTTCAACAATAGCTTTAATTTCAGATGAAACTAATTTGTCTTTTGTTTGTGAAGAAAACTTAGGATCTGGCATTTTTACTGATAATACAGCGGTTAAACCTTCACGAAAATCATCACCTGTTGTTTCTACTTTTATCTTTTTCAAATAGCCTTCACGTTCAATATAATTATTAAGTACTCGGGTTAAACCACCTCTAAAACCAGCTAGATGCGTTCCACCATCTTTTTGTGGGATATTGTTGGTAAAACAAAATACATTTTCATTAAATCCATCATTCCATTGCATAGCAATATCTACCATGACACGATCTTTTTCCGCCGAAAAATAAACAACTTTTTGATGAATGGGCGTTTTATTGCGATTAAGGTCTTCGATGAATGCACGGATGCCACCTTCATACTCAAAAGTGTCTTTTTTTCCTGTACGTTCATCTACTAAATGAATACGTACCCCTGAATTTAGGAAGGACAACTCTCTCAAGCGTTTCGCTAATATGTCATAGGAAAACAAAATATTATGAAATATTTCAGAACTAGGCTTAAATCTAACCTCAGTTCCTTTTTCTGTCGTCTCGCCTGTCGCAATTAATGGCGCAACAGGATCACCATTGCGATAGGTCTGTTCGTAAACTTGTCCATTTAAGCGAATGGTTAGTTGTAACTCTTCGGATAATGCATTGACTACTGATACACCGACGCCATGTAAACCGCCTGACACTTTATAGGAATCGTTATCAAATTTTCCTCCAGAATGGAGTACTGTCATAATCACTTCAGCTGCGGAACGTCCTTCTTCAGGGTGAATATCGACTGGAATGCCTCGCCCATTATCCCTTACAGATACAGATTCACCTGTGTGAATAGTCACGAAAATCGTGTCACAAAAACCACCCAGTGCCTCATCAATCGAGTTATCAACCAATTCAAACACCATATGATGCAAGCCAGTGCCGTCATCCGTATCACCGATGTACATCCCAGGCCGTTTTCTGACGGCGTCTAACCCCTTGAGAACTTTAATATTTTTGGAATCATAGCTGGCAGCTGTATTCACAATTCTTTACCCCGCGTTATCTAACCCTGAATGATTGTTCCCTGTTTCACGTGAAACATCTTGCTTGAACAACTTAAGAATTCTTTTATCACTTCTAAATCAATCGCTGTTACAAACACTTGTGCTTTTTGTTGCTCTAATAAACCCATGACCTTTCTCAAACTGTTGCTATCTAGCTCTGATGGAAGATCATCTACCAAGAAAATGGGATGCTTTTTTACTAGCTTATAAAGTAGCTTTCCCTGGGCCAATATCATACCACAAACGAACAATTTTTGCTGTCCTCTTGATAAAAAATCTTTAGCGGGAACACCATTAATTAATACCTTTAAATCTGCCTTATGCGGCCCAAATTGGGTATAGCCTAGCCAAGCATCTTTGAGGTAAGAATCAGTTAAAACTTTATCTAGATCAAACTCACTATCCCAGCCTTGTTGATACTCTATATCTATCTCAACAATGCTATTAAAAACTTCCGCTAACATTTCCAATAACACAGGCGTCAACACTTGAACATATTCCAGACGCGCCTGGTTAAAAAGAAGTGCTGACTCTAAAAATTCTAAAGTCCATATTTCAATTTCTTTTCTGGATAATTTTCCTCGCAATGCAGCATTTCTTTGCTTGAGAGCTCGATCATAACGCTGCCATAGTGATAAAAAATCATTTTTTAAGTAAAAAACGCCCCAGTCTAGATACTTCCGACGAAAAACAGGACCACCATCTAAGAGGCTATAGTTTTGTGAATTAATTAATCGAACAGGGATTAAACGGGTCAACTCAGCAATAGAATGTTGATCTTCCCCTCCCAACCGTATTTTTGAGGATTTATCCCGATTTTTTTCGATTCCAATCGGTACAGACTGTCTGATATGGCTCAAAACATGTGCGAATATTGAGAATTTTTCAGACAAGTTGCTTATTATTCTATCAGTTTGAGATGATCGAAATGATCGCCCTACGCTTAAAAAATGGATGGCTTCTAGCAAGCTAGTTTTGCCGCTGCCGTTATTGCCATAGATCATATTAAAACCCGAGGGAAGAGGCTCTAGTTCAGCCAAAGTCAGGTTACGGAAATTTGCAATATCCAATCGTATGAGGGCCATTGAGTCACAACTTTAATCGTGCCAAATGATAATTACAATCTCATCGGCATTACAACGTAGAGGCTAGCATCGTCTTTATCATACGACTCAATCAATACTCCAGCATTCGGATCATTGAATGAGCAGCGAATACTGTCTGTTGCAATAGTAGAAACAACATCAAGCAAATAAGCGGCATTAAATCCTAACTCCATGCCACTGCCTTGGTAATCAAGATGGATAAGTTCTTCTGCTTCTTCCTGCTCTGGATTATTCGCAACAATCTTTAGCGCATCTTTATCAAAATGCAGCCTAATGCCGCGAAATTTTTCATTTGAAAGAATAGAAGCACGTGTTAATGCTTGTTTAAGTGCATCACGACTTGCAACCGCAATATTGTTGATTGATTTAGGAATGAGTTTATTGTAATCCGGATATTGCGCATTAATAAGTTTTGATGTGAAAACAAAATGTGGTGACACTAAACGAAAATGACTGTCACTTATACAGACAGTAATATTTTCTTCTCCGGTTACCTCTAATAAGCGCATGACTTCCAAAACACTTTTACGTGGAAGAATCACACGTGTTGATTTGTTTCCCGTATCAACGCTATCAATCATGCTATAAGCTAGGCGATGTCCATCCGTCGCAATACATTTGATAGTGCCACGATCAATATCGAATAATGCACCATTCAAATAGTGCCTTACATCTTGTTGGCCCATCGCAAAATAAACTTTACTAATCAGCTTTTTTAATCGACTTTGGCCAATTTCAAATTGTGTTGGGTAAGTGCTATTTTCAATGCTTGGAAAATCTTTTGCAGGAAGAGTCGATAATGTAAATCGGCTTTTCCCCGAACGTAATATTACTTGTTCACCATCCATAGAAAAATGCAGGTCTGCTTCATCAGGCAGTGCACGACATATATCCAGCAATTTTCGCGCCGCCACCGTCGTCGCTCCGTCTTCTATTTCTTTGTCTAAAGAGGCAAAACCTACTAATTCAATTTCAAGGTCTGTGCCAGTCAAAGAAAGCTTGTTGCCGGAAACTGTGACTAGAATATTCGACAAGATAGGTAATGTTTGCCTACGCTCAACAACGCCGCTAACGATTTGTAAGGGCTTTAATAAAACCGCACGAGAAATTGTAAATTTCATGTAGTTAAAATCCTTAATAAATTAGTATAGTCTTCTTCCACATCCTGATTAGATTGACGGAATTCATTAATCACACGGCAAGCATGTAAAACAGTTGTGTGATCACGGCCACCAAATACATCACCGATTTCGGGCAAACTGTGATTTGTTAATTCTTTTGCAAGCGCCATTGCCATTTGTCGCGGTCTTGCAACAGAGCGGCTACGGCGTTTGGATAACAAATCAGCTACCTTTATTTTGTAATATTCAGCCACTGTTTTTTGGATATTTTCAACGGTGATTAGTTTATCTTGCAGCGCAAGCAAATCGCGCAATGCATCTTTGACGAAATCCAATGTAATGGCTTTGCCAGTAAAATGTGCATTAGCAATAATTCGTTTCAAAGCACCCTCAAGCTCACGAACATTTGAGCGAATGCGCTTTGCAACGAAAAATGCTACTTCATAAGGTAAATTAATTTTGGATGTTTCCGCTTTGCTCATTAAAATAGCAACTCTAGTTTCTAGCTCAGGCGGCTCAACCGAAACAGTTAGCCCCCAGCCAAAGCGTGACTTGAGCCGCTCTTCGACCCCATTAATTTCTTTAGGGTAGCGATCACAAGTTAAAATAACTTGTTGCTGGCTTTCCAGTAATGCATTGAATGTATGGAAAAATTCTTCTTGAGAGCGATCTTTTCCAGCGAAAAATTGAATATCATCAATCAGTAGTGCATCAACCCCACGATAATAGCGTTTAAAGTCATTCATGGAATTGGTTTGCAATGCTTTTACCATATCGGCTACAAAACGCTCTGAGTGCAAGTACAGTACTTTTGCTTTTGGATTATTTTTCATAATCTGATTGCCAATAGCATGCAATAAATGAGTTTTTCCTAAACCTACGCCGCCGTACAAAAAGAGTGGATTGTAAGCAACAGCAGGATTTTCAGCTACCTGCAAAGAAGCCGCCTTAGCTAATTGGTTTGATTTTCCTTCAACAAAATTTTCGAAGGTAGACATAGGGTTAATATTGCTTTGATGATTTGGCACTTCTACAATCGGTGCCGCTTTACTGCGCGTAGCAACAGAAGCGGCTTGTGTCCTGCTAAAAGTATCCACTTTAATAGCACCACTATCACCGTCACCACGCTTACTACCGATTTCGAGTATAACGTGAGGAGGATTGCGCTCACAAAAATGGATCACAAGCTCCTTGATCCGCCCTAAAAAACGTTCGGTGATCCAATCCAAAACAAAACGATTGGGCGCAAAAAGAACAAGCTTATTATCAGCACACTCAGCTTGCAATGGCCGAATCCAAGTATTGAATTGTTGTGAAGGAAATTCATCCTGTAAACAGGATAAACATTTTTCCCAAAGCGTCGCCTCCACTAACAATCTCCTCCCAATCCAAACAGTCGATCATCATGCCATGATAGTTCACGATAGGATAGACGATTATGTTTTAAATGAGAATAGGATTTGGCCCTGTTCTAAATGGAAGAGTATTTGTGCATAAAATAACAAATAGATATGAAATTAATGGATTAGGTGCCATGCACCTAATCCATATTAAATTAAGCAGGCAGTGCTTTAATAAAAAGCCCCAAAAAGAGGAAAATAACGGCGATGACTAAATGTAGAACATTATCAGCCATATTGAAATGCATCATCAACATGTCTTCTTTACCCATAAATCCTAAAACAGTTACTGCAACATAAATGAGACCGAAAAGGATGAAAAACACTTTGGAAACTCTACTGTTTGCAGCTGCAAGCAGAGCGATAACGCCAGTCACGATATGAAATATATTATGCAAATCATCTACCAAGAATATGCCGAAAAGATTGCCTTCTTTGATAAACATTGGCATCAAGCCAACAACGCCTGCCGCAATAAAGATTAAACCAAATAAAATCGCAAATATCCGTAAAACACCCATTAAATTATCTCCTATCAATTTTATCCCAGAGGATAGTATAACCGTTTTAAATGGAAAAAACCTATCAGTATTGATATGTTAGCGCCTATGTTGGAAATAGAAGAGTTACAAGGATTACGACTACAGGATACCCCGGCATGACCAAGCAAATTGTAAAACCACTAATTCTAGTAGATGGATCTTCTTATCTATACCGCGCATTTCATGCGCTTCCATCGCTTTCCAACTCTAAAGGAATGCCAACCGGCGCGATTTACGGTGTAGTCAATATGCTGCGCAAGCTCATCACTGATTATCAACCGGACTATATGGCCGTAATTTTTGATGCGAAAGGTAAAACTTTTCGCAATGACTTATATGAGCAATACAAAGCCAATCGTACTGAAATGCCTAGTGAACTAGTTCAACAAATTGAGCCATTGCATGAAATTATTCGCGCACAAGGGCTTCCTTTAATTATGATTAGCGGAGTTGAGGCTGATGATGTGATTGGGACTCTTGCTAACGAAGCGACACACCAAGGAATAGATGTCTTAATCTCAACTGGCGATAAAGATATGGCACAACTGGTTAACAAACACGTCACGCTAGTAAATACCATGTCAGACACTATTTTAAATCCGCAAACCGTCGAAGAAAAATTTGGTATCCCACCGTCTCTCATTATTGATTATCTCGCACTAGTTGGCGACACATCAGATAATATTCCTGGCGTTCCGCAAGTTGGTCCCAAAACTGCTGTAAAATGGCTTCAGGAGCATGGTTCGCTCGATAATCTGGTAAAAAAATCAGAGCAAATCAAAGGAAAGGTGGGAGAAAATTTACGCGCCTCACTAACTCAACTGCCACTCGCAAAGAAGTTGGCCACTATCAAATGCGATGTCGAATTAAATTTATCACGGGATGATTTAAAACGAAAAGAAGCAGACAAAAAAACACTTATTCATCTTTTTCAAGAATTGGAATTTAAAAATTGGTTAAGCAATCTTCTTGCCGATAATACTGACTCAGAACAAAAAAAATCAACGGGCTATGAAACAATTACAACACAAAAAGCTTTTGATGAATGGCTAAATCAATTATCAAACGCAAAACTTATTGCATTTGATACTGAAACTACCAGCCTTAATACCATGCAAGCTGAATTGGTTGGCGTTTCTTTTGCTATTGAGAAAGGCAAAGCTGCCTACATTCCTTTTGGCCATGATTATCCAAATGCGCCACTCCAACTTAGCCGAAGTGACGTATTACAAAAATTAAAACCATTGCTAGAAAATGCTGACTTAAAAAAAGTCGGCCAAAATTTAAAATACGATATGGAAGTATTAGCTAATTATTCTATCGAATTAAAAGGAATCACTTTTGATACTATGCTTGAATCTTACGTCTTAGATAGCACCGGTAGTCGGCATGATATGGATTCTCTTGCACTTAAATACTTGGGATGGCGCACTATCAGTTTTGAAGAAATTGCTGGAAAAGGTGCAAAGCAATTAACATTTAATCAGATTCCTATCGATCAAGCTGCACCTTATGCCGCGGAAGATGCCGATGTTACGCTGCAATTGCATCAAACATTATGGCCAAAATTATCTAAAGAGACTGGTTTAAAACATGTTTTTGAAAAAATTGAAATGCCCTTGGTTCCAGTGCTCGCGCACATCGAAAGAACAGGCGTGTTGATTGATGTGCCAATGTTACAAAAACAAACACACGAGCTAGAAAAACGCCTGATTGTCTTAGAACAAGAAGCTTATGCATTAGCAAAAAGTGAATTCAATTTGAATTCACCCAAACAATTACAAGAAATCTTATTTGAAAAATTAAAATTGCCGATTTTACAAAAAACACCAACAGGACAATCCTCAACCGCAGATGCTGTCTTGCAAGAATTGGCGTTGGATTTTGCATTGCCAAAAATCATTATTGAATATCGCAGTTTAAGCAAATTGATTTCTACCTACACTTCGCGTTTGCCAGAACAAATTGATCCGAAAACACAGCGCATCCATACTTCTTATAATCAAACGGGTGCTGCTACAGGACGTCTTTCTTCATCGGATCCGAATTTGCAAAATATCCCTATCCGTACTGAGGAAGGGCGCCGTATACGCCAGGCATTTATCGCTCCGCCTGGCCATAAAATTATTAGCGCAGATTATTCACAAATCGAATTACGCATCATGGCGCATATTTCAAGTGACCCCAATTTAGTGAAAGCGTTTGAAAATAATTTGGATGTTCACCAAGCAACTGCCGCTGAAGTGCTAGGCATTCCACTGGATCAAGTCACTTCAGAACAACGCCGTAATGCTAAAGCAATTAACTTTGGTTTAATCTATGGGATGTCTGCCTTTGGTCTTGCAAAACAACTTGGGATCGATCGCCATGCTGCCCAAAATTATATTGACCGTTACTTTGAGCGTTACCCAAACGTCAAAGAATATATGGAAAAAACTCGTGCGAAATCACATGAACAAGGCTATGTTGAAACATTGTGGGGCCGCCGTCTTTATTTGCCAGACATTCAATCTAGTCAAATGATGCGACAAAAAGCAGCTGAACGAGCTGCGATCAACGCCCCTTTACAAGGAAGTGCTGCTGATATTATTAAAATGGCCATGATTAATATCGATGCATGGCTAAGATCACATCAACATGACATCAAAATGATTATGCAAGTGCATGACGAATTAGTGTTTGAAGTCGCAGATCAAGAAATCGAGATTGGCATGAAAATGATTCAAGATCACATGAATCAAGTAGTAACACTTAAAGTACCATTGCTAGTTTCAATTGGTTGTGGCAATAACTGGGATGAAGCCGCAGGATAATCATGAATAAATCCTCATCAAACATTTTATTGGGCTTTGATTTTGGCACAAAACATATTGGCATTGCAGTCGGGCAAACTATTACCAAAACTGCTCGTGCCTTAACATCAATCAAAGCTATTGCGGGAATCCCAGAATGGCCTGTTTTGGATAGCCTAGTAAAAACCTGGCAGCCCGATGCATTTATTGTTGGGATTCCCTTGAATATGGATGGTACGGAACAGCCTTTGACCCAACTAGCAAAAAAATTTGCTGATTTACTGCGTGAGCGCTATAACATACCCGTGTATGATATGGATGAACGATTGACAACGGTTGCAGCCAAAGAGCAACTATTCACTAAAGGTGGTTATCGTGCATTAAGAAAAGATAAAATCGATAGTCAAGCGGCGCAGTTAATTTTACAAGGCTGGTTAAAACAACAGGATGAGTTATGATCAAAGTTCCTTCAGTAAGAGCAAGTTATTTTTACGCATTCGTCGTGAGTGCTTTTTTATTATTGTCATCTATTTATTTACAAATGAGTGCTGGACTTCAACCGTGTCCACTCTGCGTGCTGCAGCGCGTGGCATTTATTTTAATTGCCGTCCTATTTTTATTTGGCGCCATTGCCAAATTAAGAAGGGTCGGAAATAGCATAACTGCCATATTAGCCAGCCTGTCGGCGTTGCTGGGTCTATTCTTGTCAGGAAGACAGATGTGGTTACAACACACCCCCAATCATACCGATGGCACTTGTGCTGCAAGCTTGGAATATATGCTACAAGTTTTGCCTTTTGATCAAGTTTTGAAAAATATTTTTCAAGGCTCTACAGAATGTACACAAGTCGGCTGGCGGTTTCTCGCGCTGAGTCTTGCTGAGTGGTCATTTATCTGTTTTGTGTTTTTCTTAATTTTTTGTGTATGGCAATTACGAAGAAAGAAATAATAGACTACCTCAAAAATGAGAGCAGCTGGACAATGGCTAACGTTCCTCCACAGGCAAGCAGTGCACGAAAAAGGAAAGAAAACTTGGAATCTAATTGCCTTGGCCAGCTTGAATTTTTTGCGACTTCAATATTACGTGCAGAAAACCAGCCACTGCCATAGGTAATAAATAATTCTTCACCAGGTTGAATAACTTGTTTTGCGGTGAATACCGCTAGTTGACGTTCCGCATCGAAATAATATGCCACGTTAGGCTGATCTGAATGATTATAAAGCGCTCCACTTCCCGCTAAAAAAATGGTTTGATCGTCTACTTCAAAATAATAATTTTCTAGACCTTTATCATTTCCTTCGGCAAAAATAATGCGCGATTCTTCGACAATTTCGTCTTTTTTAATCAATTTCTCTGCGAAAATACCCAATCCATGGATAGGTGAGGGCTTGATAGCAATTCCATTTTGAATTAATTTTTCTTTCATTTCTCTTTAACACTTTTATCTAAAATATACGATAATTACATATCAAACTTAAAGGCTATCATATTATGGCAATTAAAAAAATCTGCCAATCAATGATCTTCATGGGGAGTCTGGTGCTTGCATTTGCTTGTCATGCGCAAGCCTTTCCTTACCCTGGACAAACTTTACAGATTTATACCAATCTACAATCCATTATGGGACATCCTGAGTGGGTGTTAATTATTCGTGACGCCAATTCACAACGAGTTTTACCTTACTTATTCGATTTTCATGAAAGAAATAATTTTTGGGTTGCCTTTACTACCAGCCGATCGTACATTGTGATTGAATCAAAAATTGTGTGGGGGCCTTATGCTGTTATCAATAATTTTTGTCATTTAGAAAATCATATCATTACGGGTAAATCAATGCGTATTACGTTGAAAGGAAATCTTTCACCAGATCCAACTGGTTTCGACTGTTTTGTGCAAAGATACAATGATATGCCATTTCCTGTTGTAGAACCGTAACAAGGAGGCACTATGGTTTTAGACAACATTCTTCAAGCCATCGGCAAAACACCGCTTGTGCGTCTTAATCGAATTGGCCAAGATCTCCCATGTGAGATTTTTGCAAAGTGCGAATTTTTAAATCCTGGTGGTTCAGTAAAAGATCGAATCGGGGTCAGCATGGTTGAAGAGGCTGAGAAAATGGGCCGAATAAAACCAGGTGATACTTTGATTGAAGCAACCTCAGGAAACACTGGCATTGGAGTTGCCCTAGTTGGTGCGGTTAAAGGTTACCAAGTGATTATCACCATGCCACAAAAAATGAGTCGGGAAAAACAAGTGATCTTGGAAAGTTTAGGCGCTAAAATTTATCGCACACCAACAGAAGTAGCTTGGGACCATCCTGATAGTCATATTTCGCTGGCGAAAAGACTAGAAAAAGAAATACCGCATGCTTTATTTCTCAATCAATATAATAATCCTGGGAATCCTGATGTCCATTATCAATTTACTGCGAAAGAAATAGTGGATGATGTTGGCGAAGGTTTAGCAATGGTCGTGATAGGCGTTGGCACCGGCGGCACTATTACGGGCATTGCTAAAAAAATGAAACAAGTCAATTCCAACATCAACATTATCGGCGTTGATCCTTATGGATCGATCTTAGGTGGTGGTAAAGAAATATTTCCTTATCTAGTTGAAGGAATTGGTTACGACTTTATTCCAAGTGTTTTAGATAACAAACTGATTGATCAATATATTAAAGTAAATGATGAAGATTCTTTTTTGATGGCTCGTCGTTTAATCAAAGAAGAAGGCTTGTTAGTAGGCGGCTCTTCAGGCTCAGCCGTTTGGGCTGCTTTGCATGCTGCAAAAAATCTTAAAAAGGGCCAGAAATGCGTAGTCATATTGCCTGATGGCATTCGTAATTATTTAAGTAAATTTGTTGATGATAATTGGATGAAAGAAAAAGGGTTTATGCATGAAAAATAAGAAACATGATATTGCAACACGTGTCATTCACGCAGGACAAGCGCCTGATCCTACCACGGGTGCTGTCATGACACCGATTTATGCTACATCGACTTATGTGCAAGAAAGCCCTGGAAAACATAAAGGTTTTGAATATTCTCGAACACGTAATCCAACCAGGGAAGCACTTGAAAAATGTATTGCAGATTTAGAGTCAGGAACTCGTGGATTTGCCTTTGCTTCAGGAATGGCAGCGATCTCTACTGTTCTTGAACTCTTAAACCCAGGTGATCATGTGCTAGCTGTCGATGATCTTTATGGCGGCACTTATCGATTATTAGAACGCGTACGCAAACGTTCTGCCGGATTAAAAGTTTCATTTATCGATTTTTCTAATCTGGATGCTGTTAAAAAAGCCATTCGTCCTGAAACAAAAATGATTTGGGTTGAAACACCAACCAATCCCATGCTGAAAATTTTAAATCTGGCAGAGATTGTAAAAATAGCTAAACAACATCAGATTATTTCAGTCGTCGATAATACTTTTGCAACGCCTATTCTGCAGCGGCCACTAGAAATAGGTTACGACATTGTGGTTCATTCAACGACTAAATATATTAATGGTCATTCAGATATGATTGGCGGAATTGCTATTGTCGGTGAGAACACTGCTATCTCAGATCAATTAGCATTTTTACAAAATGCAGTTGGTGCAATAGCAGGGCCGTTTGATAGTTTTCTCGCCTTGCGTGGCGTGAAAACACTTGCTGTACGTATGGCTAGACATTGTGAAAGTGCCATGGAATTAGCACAATGGTTAGAAAAACATCCTAAAGTATCTCACGTTTATTACCCTGGTCTCAAAAATCACCCGGGACATGCCATAGCCAAACAACAAATGTCTGCGTTTGGCGGAATGATCACCTTAGAATTAAAATGTTCGGAACAAGAAACATTAAAAGTACTTGAACGCTGTGAAATATTTGCATTAGCAGAAAGTTTAGGCGGCGTTGAAAGCTTAATTGAGCATCCTGCCATCATGACTCACGCTACTATTCCGAAAGAACAACGTGAGCAGGTAGGTATTAAAGATAGCTTGATTAGATTGTCGGTTGGGATTGAGAATTATGAAGATTTGAGGAATGATCTTGCCCAGGCTTTAAAAATCTAAGCGACATTCGGTTCACACCTTAATGAAGAAAACTATCAAAATAAATAGCGTAAGTCCGACAATTTCCTCCATCTAATTCGGAATAGGCGTACAATTTCGAATTAGATGGAGGAAATTGTCGGAATGCACTCGATGATACCAAGATTATTGCAATTACCAGATGATGAAAGTTTCTTTCTATTTGGGCCACGTGGCGTGGGCAAAACCACCTTATTAAAACATTTGCCCTGGTTTCCACAAGCTTTGTATATCAATTTGCTTCAATCTGGTGAAGAACAGCGGTTTTCGAGAAATCCAGATGAATTGGCATTGATTGTGAAAGCTCTTCCCAAAGAAGTTAAACACATTATTATTGATGAAGTTCAAAAAATACCGAAATTATTAGATATCGTGCATGACTTGATTGAGACTACCTCTAAAAAATTTATCCTGACAGGATCAAGTGTCCGCAAATTAAAACATGGTGGAGCGAATTTACTAGCTAACCGTGCATTTGTTTATCATCTCTACCCTTTTTCTTACTTGGAAATAGCGCAGCCTTTTAATCTGATTAATTGTCTGAGTTGGGGAATGCTGCCAAAAATATTTTTCTATTTTAGAAGATACTATGCAGGGACTTCAACATTATTTTGTTCCATCCAATTAACATACATTGTAAAAGCAGTGACTGCTTTAGAATGCCTTAACCAGTTCGATATTTTAATATTAGCTTTTCAGCTAATAAATATAATAGATTTATTAGCTAAGCAGTTTGTTTTAAATATTAATTAAAATGCTCCGATATAAATTTATAGTCTCCCACGTATAAAAAAATAATCGCTAACAATACACCGATTGGTGCAATAATCAGTGGCAACAATGAGTAGACGCTCATCATTAAACCACCTAAAAGACCGGTTAGCGACCAAACTACAGCAACGATGGTGCTGCAAATAGCCATGACTTTGCCTTGTTCGTTTTCTGCTACTACATTTGAATAAAGTGCAGTGATGCAACTATAGGCGATGACATCTCCCATTGCGGTGGGAATAGCGGCGAACCAAATTAATAGTGTCCAGTGGCCTGTTAAATGCAGAGTACAGAACAAGATATTTAGCAGTAATCCAGCTAATACTAAACAGAGGGAAATAAATAGCATTCGTGGAAAAGTAAAAAAATATCCTAGTATTTTTATGCCGAAACCTGTGGCAAGAGCCAGCCACAAAGCAATTAAACCCACAAAAAAACCGAGACGATGGGCATCAAATCCTAATAAGATTTTTAAAACTGGTGGAGTAAATTGATAGTAAATACTCCAGCTCACTTGTACCAATAACAAAATAATTGAAATGCTGATGACGTGTGAGTGAGTCATTATTTTCTTAAACTGCAGCCAAGAATTTTTAAATGTTAGTCTCTGTTTCTGTTTTTCTAAATCAAATGTATTCTTCTTTAATGTTTCTTCGAAAAAAACCCAGGTTAAAATACAGCTGACTGCGCCTAATAATGCAGCAATGAAATAAGGCAATGAAAAATTTAATTGGTTGAACCAAAATCGATTTGCAAAATAACCACCAATAATAGGTCCTACGAATGCACCGATTGAAATGATTAATTGTAAATATCCCATATTCAGCACTTTATTTTTCTTGGTACTAACATCGCCAATCACCGCTTGGGCAATGGGATTGGTTCGTGAAAATAAACCTTGAATGAGTCTCCCCATAAATAATAAGCTGAGCATTCCCCACATAATGCCTAAGGCAGCCGTCAGTGCAAATAAAAAAGCACCAAATGTTCCAAGCAATAACATTTTTTTACGCCCAAATTCATCCGATAACGCACTTAAAACAGGCGCTGCAATGATATTAATAATATGTGGCAAAGCAACACATAACCCATACCACAAACTTCGTTCTGCATAAGATGTATCAGGCGCAAATAAATGGCTTTGTGTATCAAAAAATAATAGTGTCAAAATAGGGAAAGTAATATTTAGGCTAGTATGGTCAAATAACATAGCCCATAAGAGAGGGAAAATTGAAGTACGTCGACTCATGCAATGTCACCAGGTTAGCTATTTTCGGTGATCAAATGTCCTTCCTGGACGTTTGGGATCTTGATATTGAGAAAGGTGCTTAGACTTGGGTGAGAATTTCATTCTAATCCATTGAATGACAAACAACACTAACCCAACTGCAGCGCCTAAAATCAGTAAATAAGAAAACAAAATAATTCCCGCCACAAAAATGACTAGGAGCACACCGAGAAGAATAAAAGGAATCAATTGCAGTAATAATCTATTCATTATTATTAAACCAATCATCGATAGGTTTTTTGGGCACACTTCCATCAGCTATATCACGCAATCGGTAAATACGCTGAAATTTAGCCTGTTCTTTGCGCTGTGATGCCGATAATTCAGGATGCTGTTTATCATATCCTTGCAGAAATTGATCTATTTCACTCACAAAATCTGTACTTTTTTGGCTCATCTGAAATTTTCCTCATTATTGCTGCGCAGATTGTATCATCCCTCTCATTTTCACGAAAGACGGATAAGATATTTACAGATTTGCCTAATTTTAGTAAGGTGCATAAAAAATGAGATAAAAATCAAGGGAACAAGGATTTGGCATGAGAGTGGGCTGGAAAAATTTAGGCATTTTTATTACCTTAATCCTATTAAGTGGATTAAATGCGCCCTATGCCATGGCTAAAAAACATTGGCATCATCGCAATCATACTTATCAACCTCCATCGACTCGTTTGATTAGTGGAAAACAAAACCTCTCTACAGAAATTGATCGAATTATAAATGGAACCAATCCAAACTTAAATATCGGTGTTCAAGTTAAATCCATGACCTACGGTGATACTCTTTATAATAGAAATGAGCAGCGTTCATTTGTACCCGCCAGCATTATCAAAATTTTTACGGCTGAATCTGCTTTATTATTACTAGGACCAAATTATAAATTCCCGACCAGTTTTGTAACTAATGCAAAAACGGTTAACGGCGGTATTCTTAACGGCAATCTTTATCTTGTTTTAACAGGTGATCCTTCACTGACCTACTATGATCTTGAAGATTTGATGGCTTCATTAAAGTCGCAGCATATTCAGCAAATTAATGGCAATGTTTACATAGACAGTACCGCTTATGATCAAGAAATTTATGGACCAGGATGGGTATGGAATGACAAACGCTTTTGTTATGCAGCGCCAATTAGTGCCAGCATCATCAATCATAATTGCCTGACCTTCCAGGTCAAACCTGGAAAATTAGGCCACTCAGCCAACATTGTAGATAGTACCGGTTATGTCAATCCTTCCATTCAAAATAATGTACTGACCCGTTCATCTGCCTCGAGTGCTTGTCGCATACGCCTTGGGCCTGGAGAAAACAATGCTATCGTCGTTAGCGGCTGCATGCCTAAAGGTCGCATACAAGGCGTTAGTTCTGTTATCACCGATGTCATGTACTACAATAAGGCACTGGTAACGCGGTTATTAAGCCGTTATGGTGTTAGGGTCAATGGTGCGATCACGACAGGTGCAGCTCCTAGTAAACCTACTGTGCTAGCGGTACATGAATCTAGCCCCCTGCATAATTTAATCACGCAAATGCTGAAAAAATCTGACAATATTATTGCGGGATCTTTGTTTAAAAAAGTAGGTGAAGTTTATACCAAACAGCCTGGTAGTTGGGAAAATGGCAGCAGCGCTGTCACACGGATTCTCTCCACACAAATGGGTGTAAATACCTGGCGAATCAATATCACTGATGGCTCGGGCTTGTCACGTTACAATCTCATCACGCCAGCACAAATGATTCGAGTACTGGATTTTGCTTTTCATCATCACGGAACGAATTATGAATTTATCTCGGCATTACCTGTGGCTGGTGTTGATGGCACTTTAAAACATCGCTTATACAATGTCGCCTGGAAAGTTCGCGCCAAAACTGGAACCATGACTGGTGTCGTTGCTCTTGCAGGTTATGCCATTAATCGCGATAAAGAACCATTGGCTTTTGTGATTATCGTCAATGGTCGCATGGGATTAGGTTGGAAATATAAAGGAATAGAAGATCAGATTGTGACAGCATTGACGCGATATACTCGATAAACAATGAAAGAGTTGTTGCTGACTTCATCAGTCGAATTTAAAAAACAGAAACTATCGTTTCAGTTAAAGTCTGCCACGGAATAGCCATGATCCTAGGCGTTAAAAGCATTTTTCGCGGTGTTTGGCAAACCACATAACCAAATTCTGTCGTCTCATGCTCTTGCATAAAAGTCGTCAAATGTTTGCAGTGATTTACTTTAGGTAAATCAGTCCATTTTACTTCGATAGGACAATATTTCCCCTGAAGATCTATCACATAATCCACCTCAGGGCCGGCATGATCGCGCCAATATTTTAATTTTAATGATGGCTTATAAACACGAATAGTCCGCAGCAATTCCATCCCAACAAATTGTTCAAAAAGCTGAGCCATGATTTTGTCAGGGAGTTTGATTCCCTCATTAGCGCACACTCTTCGTATCCCTAAATCAAAGAAGAGATATTTATCTAGCTTAGTTAGCCTGCGCCTTGAATGATCATCACTAATAGGTGTTATTCGATCAATGATCATGCAATCTTCTAAAATATTATAATAATCATAAATAATATTTCTAGAGACACCTATATCTTGAGAAAGCTTGCTGATATTTAATGTTGAACCTGTTTCAACCGCTGCATATTGCAAAAATTTTGCAAAACTGCCGAAATTTCTAACTAGCGCTTCTAATCTTATTTCTTCTTCTAAATAAGTTTCAACATAACTTCGCAAGTCATTTTCTTTATCTTCTTCACGTTCTTGTAAAAAAATACCTGGCAATGAACCCCATAACAACAACGAATGAATATCAGTAGGTGAAGGTAATTCGGCAATACATAATGGATCTAAATGTAATTTAACGACACGTCCAGGCAATAAATTTCGAACTGTTTCGCCTCCTAATTTACGTGCAGATGAACCAGTTAAAATAAACTGTGCAATATTTTCATCAATTAAATACTGAACCGCATCGACAATGTCAGGGACTTTTTGAATTTCATCAATCACGACCAGAGGCAATTTGTCAGAAAAAGCAGGTTCCAAGCGAAGTGCTTTGATTTCTTGAATCAACGCATCAGGATTTTGCTCAAACCGTAATCGTATATTTTTGAGCAGAAAATTATAATACAAATCGAAAGCACATTGATTTTTAATGAAGGTAGTTTTACCTGTTTGCCTTGGACCTAGCAACAATACACTTTTTCCCCGCTGAAGCGCGGACTGGATTTGTTCACCTAATAGACGTTTGAAATAAGGCATTTAGCAAAAATACCTGAAATTTGAAATAAATTCAACAAATTTCAGTGAAATTTGACTTTTTTAAGTTAAATTTCAGCCACAAGATTAAATTGTAGCCCCAACCAATGAGATCAGCCCAATACCCATTAACGAAGCTGGAACAATCATGGGAGCCATCGATTCAAAAAATAATCCTAAGCCTGTCAGCAACAGTGCGCTGCCAAAACCTGTTAAGAAATATCTTCGTGTACGTGCTTTCTGCATACGCATACCTTTCTTAACATATCTTTCTTTTGAGAAAAACGCTTCTTCTTTTTGTTGATGCGTTTGTTTCAATACTTCATAGATTAATCCCGGAATTTCAGGTAATTTTTCAGACCAGTAGGGTAAGTTTTCCCGAACTCTACGGAAAAAAGAGCGAGGACCAACTTGTTGCTTCATCCATTTTTCAAGGTAGGGTGCAGCTTCGCCCCACAAATCTAGTTCTGGATAAATTTGTCGACTGAGTCCTTCAATATTCAATAAAGTTTTTTGCAGCAAAATTAATTGCGGCTGAATATTAATATTGAAATGCCGTGCGGTTTGAAATAATCGTAATAATAATTGCCCAAAAGAAATATCTTTAAGTGGTCTTTCAAAAATAGGTTCACAAACAGCACGAATGGCACCTTCAAATTGGTCAATGCGTGTATGGGGTGGCAGCCAACCCGACTCTACGTGTAATTCAGCAACCCGTTGATAGTCTCGTTTAAAAAAGGCCAGCATATTTTCGGCAAGATAACGTTGATCACGTGTATTCAATGATCCTGCAATTCCAAAATCAACAACAATCAGTTGCGGGTTTTCAGTATTTGTTTTTGCAACAAAAATATTTCCTGGGTGCATATCAGCATGAAAAAAACTATCACGAAATACTTGTGTAAAGAAAATTTCAATGCAATGTTCGGCAATTTTTTTCAGATTCATTCCCGCCGCTTTCAAAGCGGTAATTTGATGAATAGGAATACCATCAATACGTTCCATAACTAACATATTAGGGCGACAATAGAGCCAAAAAATTTCTGGAACATAGAGCAACGCTGAATCTTGGAAGTTTCGCCGCAGCTGCGAAGCGTTGGCACCTTCACGCATCAAATCTAACTCATCATGTAATGTTTGTGCAATTTCTGCGACGATTTCTTTGGGTTTAAAACGCCGAGCATTCGGCCAATGCGTTTCAGCCAGGCCCGCTAACAGCATCAATAAATCAATATCACCATCAACCACTTTTCTAATATTGGGTCTTAACACTTTCACAACGGCAGAACGACCATCTAATAAAGTAACTGCGTGCACTTGCGCAATGGAAGCTGAAGCCAAAGCCATGAGATCAAAGCTTTGAAAAAAATCAGTAAGGGGATGACCTAATTCATTTTCAATCATTTTTTGCGCTAAAATGCCGGAAAAAGGCGGCACTCTATCCTGCAATTTTGCCAATTCTTCTGCAATATCATCCGGCAGCAAATCACGACGAGTTGAAAGAATTTGTCCTGCTTTAATAAAAATAGGACCAAGCTTCTCAAGTGCAAGCCTCAGTCGCTGACCACGTGTATATTTGTTTTTTAAGGTCCAGTAAAAAGGATTGAAATAACTTAAAAAACGAAATGGATAAAGCCATTGCGTAGTTAAAATCATTTCATCCAAATTATAACGAACCAAGACATAATTAATTCGAGCCAGACGAAACAGTCGTGTAATTGATTTCAAAGTTTTAAGTCCCCATTGACGTTGTAAAACTTTATCATTATGGTGTTGCGTTTGGTAGAGGATTGTTTAATGAGCAATGCTAAAAAATTCGCCTGTGCTGTCGCAATACTGATTATTGCTTTCTTATGCTGGCTTTATTACACAGGTACCTTTGGACCACATCCACGCTTTGTTAAGACTACCTTTAGCCAACTAGCTAACTGGGATCAAGACAATCAAGTGGCGGCCTTAAATGCCTTTAAACAATCCTGTACAGCGATACTGAAAAAAGACCTTAACTTGGATTTTCATCACATACCACAATATGGCAAAGCAAAAGATTGGCAAATAATTTGTTTAGCAGCCAATCAAATCAAAAATGCTGATAATATTGCTGCTCGCAAATTTTTTGAATCCTGGTTTGAACCTTATCAAGTCGAGAGTAACTTTAATTCAAGCGGTTTATTTACCGGATATTACTTACCACTGCTGCATGGTAGTTTAAAGCGGAATAAACAAAATACTGTTCCCATTTATGGACTTCCAAATGATTTGGTCAAAGTCAATTTAAGCACATTCCATCCTGAACTTGGCAACCATACGCTGGTAGGCCAGCTAAAAGATCATACTCTCATCCCTTATCCTGACCGTGCCACTATTTTAAATGACACATTTGGAAAAAAAGCCCCCGTGTTAGTCTGGGGAAACAATCAACTAGATGTGTTTTTCGCACAAATTCAGGGCTCGGCCATCGTAGCATTACCTAAACACAAACAAATGATGCTGGGCTATGCCAGCGGCAACGGTCAACCTTACACTGCTATTGGCAAAGTGCTCGTGCAAAATAATGCACTTAAAAAATCAGAAGTATCAATGCAATCAATCCGTGATTGGCTAACCACTCATCCGCAACAAATAAATAAAATATTAAATCAAAATGCTAATTATGTGTTTTTTAGAATATTAAAAAGTAATCAGCCAGTAGGGACAGAGCAAATTCCTGTGACACCAGAACGTACGCTTGCTGTGGATACACAATACATTGCTTTGGGAGCACCCATTTGGCTAGATACTGTCGTTCCAGAAAAAGTTTCTGCATCGATACCTTTTCAACATTTATTGATTGCCCAGGATACCGGTGGCGCAATTAAAGGTGTGGTGCGGGGTGATGTTTATTGGGGAGCGGGTGAAAAAGCGGCTTATACCGCTGGGCATATGGCAAGTCGTGGTCAATATTGGGTGTTGTTGCCAAGGCACCATGACGTAGGGGCGACCGGTTGGTCGCCCTCTCGATGATATGATAGCTGCTTAAACCGCACCGAGATCCAAGCAGCAGGGCGATCAACCGGTCGCCCTTACATTATTTGCTAGTCTTCAACAATTGCTTAACTTTCACATCCAACCGATCCACATCCATCCGCAACACATCAATCTCATCAAAAAATTCCTGCAAGATTTCTCGCTGTGGAAACCAAGTCTTTTCTTCATGCAGATAGTCATTTAAATCCTGGACAAACGCCTCTGAAGAATTTGCACACCATTTTTTTACACCGCGCATGAAACGACCTAGATTGTGCGCAGGCACATCACCTATTTTTTGTGCCAAACATTCTTCCCAATCAATTTCTAATTGATCAAATAAATCGATGACTTGTTGCCCCAGCTCCAAATCACCTTGAATAGAGACATCTTCTGAAAAAAATTGTTTCCTATCGCCGCGCGTTAATGTCATCCGTAAAAATGAAAGTGGCATGCCTTTGATGATGGTATCAGGCTTGATTGCTTCATCTGTTTCTATTTTTATTTCGGCTTTAGTAAAATGCAGTAAGAATTCTAACTCCAATCCTTGTAATTCAATCTTAATAGTTTTGCCCTGAAATTTTTGCATATGATGCTGCGATTCTGGATCAAGGGCAAAATAACGATTGATAGCCTTTTGAAAAAATGTCAGTAGCGCATTTTTCATTAGTATTTAAATCCTTTATGCAATGCAACAATACCGCCGGTTAAATTATGGTATTCCACATCTTCAAATCCAGATTCTTGCATCAATGCTTTTAATTGTTCTTGATCAGGATGCATGCGGATTGATTCTACCAAATATTGATAGCTTGCCTTGTCATTACAAATCCATTCTCCCAACTTAGGGATAACGTTGAAAGAGTACAAATCATAAATTTTACCTAAACCAGCAATAGCCGGTTTTGAAAATTCAAGCACTAACACTTTTCCACCTGGCTTTAAGACACGATACATAGAATCTAATGCAGCTGCTTTATCAGTGACATTACGCAATCCAAAAGCAATACTGAGACAATCAAAATAATTATCAGGAAAAGGCAGATTTTCTGCATCTGCCAATACATACTCTACATTGTTGACATGACCTGCATTCAATAAGCGTTCACGGCCCTGAGATAACATATTGTCGTTAATATCGGTAAGAATAACTAATCCACTGGGCCCCACTTTTTTAGCAAATGCACGGGTTAAATCACCTGATCCGCCTGCTACATCTAAAACTCTTTGACCTGCGCGCACACCGCTTTGACTGATAGTAAATCGCTTCCACAATCGATGTAACCCAAAAGACATCAAGTCATTCATTAAATCATACTTGTTTGCTACCGAAGAAAAAACCTGTCCTACGCGTTCGACTTTTTCCTGAATAGGAACTTCATTAAATCCAAAGTGCGTAGTTTGCTTTTTTGTCATTGGCGTTCAAGCCTTATATTGTGACCAGTGCTGTTTTTTTCTGTTGAACGAATAGGGTTAATATCTAAACCACCGCGTCTCGTATATCTTGCATATACAGTCAGTTTTTCAGGTTGGCATTGTTTTAAAATATCCATAAAAATTCGCTCGACACACTGCTCATGAAACTCATTGTGATCACGAAAAGAAACTAGATATTTCAGCAAGCCTTCATGATTTATTTTTTGGCCCGCATACTCAATTTGCACACTGGCCCAGTCAGGCTGACCTGTCACTAAACAATTTGATTTTAATAAATCTGAGTAAAGAATTTCTTTCGCAGTTGTTCGCTCAGTAGTTAAAAAATCAGATCTAACCTGGTAAGTATCACAAGCCACATCCAACGAATCTAAACAAATTCCGGTGAGTTTTTCGATTTTCTGCGCAGGATATTCATTAAGGGGAATCACTTTCACTTGCACAGGAGCACCGGCACTTTTAGATAAATCCTGCTCTAAAGTAGTAATCACTTTTTTCACCGAATCAAAATGTGTGTTATTAAATGAATTCAAATAAAGCTTAAATGATTTGGACTCAATTAAGTTGGGCGATGCACAAGGGAAAATAAATTCACCCACTGCAACGATAGGCTTGCCTTTAGAATTTAACCAAGATAATTCATAAGCATTCCAAATATCGTGACCTGCAAACGGTAGTTTTTCTGGTACGTAAATTGCATCACGTTGCAGTTTGCGCGGAATAGGAAACAATAAATCAGCTTGATATTGAGAAATGTAAGTGGCTGTTTTTCCCAGCGGTGAATATTGCGGTAAATGTGTTTCCATGATCAAAGACCTTCTATCTTAAGGTTGTATTTAAGCTGGCTATGATTTTATCGAAATTAATAGGCTATGTAAAATTCCTTAGTCCATTAGGGTGGATTACTATGTGTGATTAATCCATTCAAAACAGCTCCCAACGTCCATCCGATTTTTTTATCGTTAATCAAGTTAGTCACGATTAATTGCGAAGAATTGAGCGAGAGCTTCTCGTAAATGAAATAATGAATAAAAACGCCAAGAGGACAAAAATATCCCGCATCATCTATGTCACCCGCATCCGCTTTAGACATATCTTTACTGCAAATTGTTTCCACACGGTTTTTCATACTTTCTTTTGTGCCGTGATACTGATTAGCAGCAGTACCATCAATACCAGGATCGCTAGCTACTTGGAAAAAATTATAAGTCTTGTTAATGCCTGAGTGACCATAAAAAATCATAGAGCCTTTCAATCCTGAAGGAATTTGTTTTAACTCTTCATCATGCTCTTTTTTGCCTAGCAATGAATTGCAAACTGATTGACACGCATCAAATGAATTAGCATTAGCAAACGAAGAAAAATTACCTTTTATCGTTTTAGTCTTGTCTTCATTCTTGGTGGTAAATCCTTGTGGAAAACAAGTTTCTGCATTTGCAATATTTTTGATTTCTTCGCGCGCTTTACTTTGACCTAAATCAGAAAAACTTTGCACATAAACATAATATTGTTGGCCGCCTATTTTAAATGCTTGGCCAGAAGCAACACTCAAATTAGGTACTTCAAAAGCAATTTCTAATGAAGCTCCTCCAAAATCAATGCTTCCGACTGTGGGTTTGCGAACAACTGCTTGTGTATCACTTGGAAAATTCTCAAGTAAATAATTTACATCTAGCCATCCAAAAAGCGCTTCTTTGTCGCCATTAAGATCATCAAAATTATTGTCATGCGTATTAGGTACATTATCCAACACTAAAAAAGTGCCTTTATAATTATCTAAAACATATTGTTTCGCCACACCATAAATAATATTGGCAGCATTTCTGTCTGGCAATAACCTCATGCCCGCTGTTCCTAGTAAATAGACGGGAACAGTGCTGATAGGATGTTTTGGATCTGCTTTATTGAGCTCATCTATTTTAGCTTTAGCATGATCTAGCAATGGTTTGATAAGCTGATTACCAGCATCCATGGGATGTTTATAAAAAGAAGCTAACGTAGTCGCTGATTCATTTGAATCTACGCTTAGTTCTTCTATTTTAGGAGTTTGTGTCCCTGTCGATTCATACCGATAAAGATGCAACCTCGTACCTGAACTTCCTGCATCAATGTAAATGATATATCCCGAGCTGGTACCCGTTGCAAAAGCAGTGGTGCCGACTAAAGAAAATAGTATTAATGCAATAACCATGAAAATTTTTTGCAAGAATACGGATGAAACCCCACATTTTCGTGTACCTGAAAAGTACAGTGGCTGATCTTGCATTGGTGTTAGTCTCATCATTTATCCTCTCGCCTTACATAATATTATTAAGTATAGACAATGACTAGTATATTGCGCAGGTCGTAAGCCTATATAAAAATAAGAATAATCAACAGCTTAACACAGCTAGGCCTTTTCTAGCGACTTTTCTTCAACCCTACGCAGCATTTCCCCTGCCAATGTTAAATAAGCGACTGTTCCTTGTGATTTATCATCATATTGAATAATCGAGAGCCCATGGCTCGGTGCTTCAGCTAAACGTACATTTCGTGGAATCACTGTGCGATACACGCGCCCAGGAAAATGTTGCAATAATTGTGTAGAAACATCCACTGCCAAACGATTTCGACCGTCATACATTGTCCGCAATAAACCTTCAATATGTAAATCAGGATTAATGGTCGCTTGCACTTCCGTGACCGTTCGCAACAAACCGGTCAAACCTTCTAACGCATAATACTCACACTGAATTGGAATCAGCACAGAATCAGCTGCGGCAAGCGCATTGACTGTCAAAATATTCAATGATGGCGGGCAATCTATCAATATGTAATCGTATTGTTTGCATACACTTTCTAATGCTTTCTTAAGCTGCGATTCACGTTGCGACATTTGCAGCAAATTAACTTCGGCAATAATCAAATCATGATTCGTTCCGAGTAAATCAAAGCCACCGACTGTTTTAATCAATGCATCAGTTACATTAGCGTGACCTAATAAAATATCGCTAGTCGAATGCGCTAAATTAGATTTATCAATGCCGCTTCCAACAGTTGCATTTCCTTGAGGATCCAAATCAATAAGCAAGACTTTGCGTTTCATGACGGCAAATGCAGCAGCAAGATTAATGCTAGTGGTTGTTTTACCAACACCGCCTTTTTGATTAACAACCGCAATAATCTTTCCCATGCCCACTTTCCTTATTTATGTAGCTCATCTTGATCGAAACCAGGGTTAAGTTCAAGTCGCACCAAACACCTATTCTGGTTTAACCCCTTGATTTTTAATTCATGCACCTCAATCATTTTAAATTTTTTGGGAATTTCTTTAATTTCATCTTCTGGATAAACTCCTTTCATGGCTAAAAATTCACCCTGTGCACAAAGCATGTGCTGAGTTAAGGCCAACATTTGTTTAAGTGAGGAAAATGCTCGAGTAATGACCGCATCGAAACATTGTTCAGGTTGAAATTGCTCGCAACGCGCATGGATTACCAAAACATTTTTTAATCCCAGCTCTAATACTACTTGCGTCAAAAAGCGTGTTTTTTTGCTATTGCTATCCAGCAGAAAAAATTGTTTATCAGGTTGAATAATAGCTAATGGAATACCTGGCAATCCTGCGCCCGTCCCTACATCGATAAAACGCTGGCCTTGCAAAAATGGCAAGATGGCCAAAGAATCCAGAATATGCTGCATCACCATCTCAATTGGATCGCGTATCGCGGTTAAATTAGTGACCTTATTCCATTTATACAACAATTCTAAATATTGAATGAATTGCTGTTTCGTCGCTGCTGAAAAATCATAGCGATTATCAATCAAACTTTTTGTTAAGAAAATATCGAGATCAGGAATTGACACTATCTTCTGCTCTATTAGGGGTGGATTTACGTTTTTTTAAATGGACTAACAATAAAGTAATCGCAGCAGGTGTCACACCTTGAATACGTGATGCCATGCCTACTGTTGCTGGTCGTGCAATCGCTAATTTTTGCCGCACTTCAGTAGAAAGACCTGTTATCTGATGATAATCCAAATTGACAGGAAGCTTAGTTTCTTCATTACGCAAGGCTCGCGCAATTTCTTCCATTTGCCGTTCAATATAACCTGCATATTTTACCTGGATTTCAACTTGTTCAGCCGCTTTTTCATCTTCCACACCATTGCCAACAATAGCCATGAGATCTGCATAATTAACTTCGGGGCGACGTAAAATTTCTTCTAAGCGATATTCGCGCGCAATCGATTGCTGCAACAAAGCTTCGACAGCCTTGCCTATTTCAGTATCAGGCCTCACCCAAAATTGATGTACACGTTCACGTTCCGCTTGAATCATTGTCTGTTTTTTCTCAAAAATACGCCAACGCGTTTCATCGACAGAACCTAATTCAAAACCTTTGGGTGTTAAACGTAAGTCTGCATTATCTTCACGTAACAACAAACGATATTCAGCGCGGCTAGTGAACATACGATAAGGTTCATTGGTTCCACGAGTAATTAAATCATCAATCATCACCCCAATGTAAGCTTCATCACGCCGTGGAGACCAAGCTTCTTTTTCTTGCACTAAGCGCGCAGCATTGATTCCGGCAATAATGCCTTGCGCTGCTGCTTCTTCATAACCTGTTGTACCATTAATTTGTCCTGCAAAAAATAATCCAGCAATCAATTTAGTTTCGAGTGATGGCTTTAAACCACGCGGATCAAAAAAATCATATTCAATCGCATAACCTGGTCTGGTGATATGCGCATTTTCAAAACCACGCATGGTTCTTACAAATTCAATTTGCACTTCATAGGGCAAACTAGTGGAAATACCATTAGGGTAAATTTCATGCGTGGTTAAACCTTCAGGTTCAACAAAAATTTGATGAGAATTTTTATCTGCAAACCGTTTGATTTTATCTTCAATAGAAGGACAATAACGTGGACCAATCCCTTCAATAATCCCAGTATACATTGGCGATTGATGCAATCCCGAGCGAATAATGTCATGGGTTTGCTCATTCGTATGGGTGATAAAACAAGGCACTTGCTGTGGATGTTCTTCACGTTTGCCTAAAAATGAAAATACCGGCGTTGGCATATCACCGTCTTGGCGCTCCATAACACTAAAATCAAGGGTCCGCCCATCAATTCGTGGTGGTGTTCCCGTTTTTAAGCGTCCTACCTGAAATGGCAACTCGCGCAATCTCTGCGCTAAATTCTTGGCTGGAGGATCGCCTGCTCGGCCTCCTTCATAGTTATTCAAACCCACATGAATTTTTCCGGCAAGAAAAGTGCCTGCTGTTAAAATCACTGTCTTTGCATTAAAGTGAAGACCCATTTGGGTCACAACACCGGTAACACCATCTTGCTGAATCAAAATATCATCAACAGCTTGTTGAAAAATAACCAGATTTTTTTGATTTTCTAATATTTGTCGAATAGCTTGTCGATATAAAACTCTATCGGCTTGGGCCCGAGTCGCCCGCACCGCAGGACCTTTACTCGCATTTAAAATCCGAAATTGAATGCCAGCTATGTCAATAGCACGCGCCATTGCCCCGCCAAGGGCATCAATTTCTTTGACCAAATGCCCCTTACCAATCCCGCCAACAGCCGGGTTACAAGACATTTGTCCCAAAGTTTCAATGTTATGCGTCAAAAGCAGCGTTTTTGCACCCATGCGTGCAGCAGCCAACGCCGCCTCTGTCCCCGCATGGCCGCCGCCGACTACGATCACATCAAATATTTGTTTTAAATCAATCATTACATCTTCTCAATAGGCAAAACAGGCTATTCTACTCGATTTATAGAGATTTTGTTATTGTAAAAAATAGAGTATGATTAGCCAGATGATATAAGCCAAGGAGGGTTTTATATGCGTAATTTCATTTTGATCGTTGCTTTATTGGTAGGGGTATTAAGTATTTATACAGCCAAAGCAGCGGATCTTCCCAAGTTTGCTCTAACCACCCAAGCATTTTCAAACGCCGGAACCTTGCCAATTTTATACACTTGCGATGGCAAAGATAAGTCCCCCGATTTTGCCTGGACAAATCCCCCCGCTAAAACCAAAACATTTGCCCTTGTCGTGACTGACCCTGATGCACCCAATGGGATCTTCTATCACTGGACACTTTTCAATATCCCCAAAAATATCGCTAAACTAGAGGCTGGCATCACTCAATTACCTACTGGCGCACTAACCGCAAAAAATAGCGAAGGAAAATCCCAATACAAAGGCCCATGCCCACCCAAAGGAGCCACGCACACTTACATTTTCACAATCTATGCGCTAGATTCAACATTACTTTTATCTGAAAGTACGGATGCAAAAACAGTCGTTTCTGCACTAAACAAACACGCCTTACAACAAACACAACTCACGGCTGCCTATGGCCGCTAATTAAATAATATTGCCATACCAATCAAAGAGTGTTTAGAAAATCTGGATCATACAAAAACAAATTTGTCTGGGCGTAGTTCCCGTAAAAAATCTTCACAAGGCAAACATAAAACATTTCTATCCATAACGCATCGGGAAAATGGGCTTGCAATAATGTTGATTTTCCTGTTCCACGAGGCCCAAATAGGAAAAAATTTCGTTCAGGTTCTTGAAAAAAGCGATCTACTAACTGCATGATCATACCTCGCAAATTGACATCGATAATGCCTATTTAGCACTTATTATGGCATTACCAATGCCACTTTTTAATTAAAAACGGCGTTAGTGATGCCAATTTGCGACGAACATGGCGAGAAACTAGCTCCATACGTAAAAATCAAAAAACCCCTTTAGCCAACAATTCAGAAACTTCCTCATCCTCAGTCTGCCCAAAATAATCATACCAAGATCCAACCGCATAAAATAACTGCGGTCGCAAAGGGCAAATCATTTTATCTGCCAATACCGCCAATTTGTCACACGTATCTGCCGCCGCCACAGGAACTGCAATCACAATACTTGCAGGTTGCAGATGACGAAGCGCTTTAACTGCAGCATACATCGTCGCCCCCGTTGCGATACCATCATCCACCAAGATAACTATTTTTTTAGTTAGTATTGGGAAAGGACGTTTCCCTCGATAGCGAATCTCACGACGTTGCAATTCTTCATTTTCAGAGTTGATAACACTATCAATTGAAGCTTTTGAAATCTGTAAATCGCGAACAATTTCATCATTAAAAACTGTCACGCCACCCATTGCGATGGCGCCCATCGCCAGCTCTTCATGCCCAGGCACTCCTAATTTACGCACAATAAAAACATCCAATGGAAGATTTAACGCCTGCGCAACTTCATAAGCAACGGGCACACCACCACGCGGCAGAGCCAACACAATCACATCCTTGCGATTAGCATATGCTTTTAATTGCTCAGCTAGGATTTTGCCCGCTTCCTTGCGGTCATGATACTTTTCCATAAGCTGACTCCTAATTTTTTGGGATTAGCTGATCAATTTTCGTGACTACCATTTTCAAGCGTTTTATTTCATCTGGAGAAAATTCTTTATAAAATTTCGTACCCACATTGAGACACAAATAAACATTTTCATTGATGCCAGCAATGACATCCCGTCCAGAAAGTTCAACCGTATCAATTTCTGAATATTTATCACCCGCCCAAGTAATCAAGCGTTCATCGGTATCAAATACTGCCATAAAAAATTGATCTTCAATTTTTGCGAATAAGGGGCTGAATGGTTCTTCCTCTGAGGCTGCTGCCTCAATCAGTTTTTTAACTGGGACAAACAAACGGGATTTTAATAATGAGAGATAAACTTTGTTAACATCTTCCTGTTTACCTTCGCTTTTTATTGCACTTTCAATTAGTCGATCAAGTTCAGTCATAGGCTCTGCTACCAAAACTGCTATTGTTTTGCCCATGAAGCAATCCGTCAAGAAACATTTAATAAAAATAATATATTTTTCTCATTTTAAGTGCAGTATACTCAAGCCAACTTTATTCGAAGAAAACCTTGTTACCGGAGCTTTTCTCATGGCAGAAACCGCTGAAATTTCAACCAATAATCTTCACATTAATTTACCTGCTGCAAAGTTAGTCAGTATGGCTTTATCACGCAATGAAGGCGAGCTAGCTGCCAATCAAGCACTCAATGCAACTACCGGCGCACGCACAGGCCGTTCCCCGAAAGATCGGTTCATTGTCAAAGATACCATTACTGAAAAAACCGTTGACTGGAATACAATCAACCAAGCCTTTGATCCTGAAAAATTTGATGCGTTATGGCAACGCGCGGTGAGTCACTTAAATCAAAAAGAAGATGCGTTTGTCTCATACTTCAAGGTGGGTGCAGATGATCGCTATACCATTCCTGTCAAAGTCATTACTGAATTAGCCTGGCACACTCTTTTTGCCTATAATCTTTTCATTCGCCCTGCCACTCCTTTGCAAACAGAGCAATCCAATCAATGGACTATTCTTAGCGTCCCCAGCTTTAACACTATCCCTGAGCGAGATAGCGTCAATTCTGATGCTGCAGTAATGCTGAATTTTACGAAACGGCGCATTTTAATTTGCGGTACGTATTACGCAGGCGAAATGAAAAAAGCGATGTTTTCAGTGCTCAATTTTATTTTAACTGATAAAGAAGTGCTGCCTATGCATTGTGCCGCCAATGTCGGCAAAGATGGAAATACAGCATTATTTTTTGGTTTGTCTGGCACTGGAAAAACTACGCTGTCTGCTGATCCAGATCGCTATCTAATTGGCGATGATGAGCATGGCTGGGGATCGGAAGGTGTATTTAATTTTGAAGGCGGTTGTTACGCAAAATGTATCGACCTATCACACGAACGCGAACCAGTAATTTGGGATGCCATTCGTTCTGGCACTATCATGGAAAATGTGGTGCTTGATCCTGTCACAAAAATACCTAATTATGCAGATGCCAGCCTAACTCAAAATACCAGAGCAGCCTATCCTCGTGAATTTATTCCATTACGCGTTGAAGAAAACAAAGCGGGTCAACCTACAGCGGTTATATTTTTAACTTGCGATTTATACGGCGTATTGCCCCCTGTTGCACGCTTAACACATCAACAAGCAGCTTATTACTTTTTAAGCGGCTACACTGCCTTAGTTGGCAGCACCGAAGTAGGTCAAGGTGCAGGCATTAAACCCACATTCAGTACCTGTTTCGGCGCACCTTTCTTTCCACGTCCTGCACGAGTGTATGCTAATTTACTTATGAAGCGGTTAGAAGCATCCCACGCACAAGTTTATTTAGTCAATACAGGATGGACTGGCGGCATGCATGGTGAAGGTGGAAAGCGTTTTTCAATTCCAACCACTCGCGCCGTTGTCACCGCGATTGTTAATGGTGATTTACGAAAAGCTGCTTATGAAAAATTAGCTGGTTTCAATTTCGAAATTCCCAAAGCAGTTCCTGGTGTCGATAGCCACGTATTAAATCCGCGTAATGCATGGACGGATAAAAAAGCTCATGATGCTTCCGCTAAAACATTGATGGAAAAATTCATTGAAAATTTCAAAAAATTTGATGTGAGTGAAGACATTATAAAGGCGGGTCCACAGCATATAGAATGACAACTATTCAAACTAACTTAAACACTATTCAATCCCACATCCACGATTGCGAAAAACAATTTAGACGCAAATCAGGTTCCGTGTTTTTACTCGCGGTAAGCAAAAAACAATCCATTGAAAAAATCGAGCAAGCCGTAGCCGCTGGCCAACTAGCGTTTGGTGAAAATTATTTACAAGAAGCCTTAATAAAAATCGCAGCCTTGGCCTCCAAAAATCTTGAATGGCATTTTATCGGCCCGATTCAACGTAACAAAACACGCAAGATTGCCGAACATTTTAGCTGGGTACACAGCATTGATGATGCCGTCATTGCCAAGCGCCTGAGTGAGCAGCGACCTGAACACTTGCCACCGTTGAATATTTGCATCGAAGTGAACGTGAGTGCTGAACCTACTAAATCTGGCGTGAGTTTTGATGAAGTCGAAGCACTTGCACAATACTGTGTACAACTCCCGCGGTTAAAATTACGTGGCTTAATGACCATCCCCAGCACAAAAAATCACTTTATTGAACAACGCGCTGAATTCTACAAATTACGATTAACTGCTGAAATTTTATGCAGCAAGGGATTTTCTCTCGATACCTTATCCATGGGAATGTCTAACGATATGGATGCAGCTATTGCAGAAAATGCCACTATTGTACGAATAGGGACCAAAATCTTTGGTTCGCGTGAATAATTTATTCAATTTTTTCCGCTTTCTCCAGCATGGACTAAACTTAATGTATCAGTTCATTTGGAGTCATCAACATGGAAAAAATTATTATTCGGCTGAGTGCTTTATTTCTCCTTCTATTACTTATGCCCTGGAGTCTTTCAGCATTAGCGCTCACTAAAGGAATTTATTTAACTCAATCTACTTTAGAAAATACTAAACAGCTGAATTACCTTATTCGCAATGCCAAAGCATCTGGCATTAATACTTTCATCATTGATCTTGAAATTCCATCAAAGAGATATCAACAAAATATTCAATTGGTAAAAAATAGTGGCATCACTTATGTCACTCGCATTGAAATGTTTCCGAATGGCGGCACACCCGACCAAGTTAAGTCTAATGCCTATGTCGAAAAAAAATATCTCTTAGTTGAACGTGCTGTGGCTTATGGTGCTGATCAAATTCAACTAGACTACATCCGCTATAACACCAAGCAATCTCCTTCACCACAAAATGCAAAAGACATTTATAAAATAATTAATTTATATAAACAAAGACTCGCAACAAAAAATATTCCTTTGCAAGTAGATGTCTTTGGAATATCTGCCTTTGGTGAGTCAAAATATATCGGACAAAATATTAAATTATTTTCTACGACGATTGATGTATTGTGCCCTATGGTTTATCCATCACATTATGTTCCATTTGCAGAACACTTTAGAACACCGTATGAAACCGTGCATAAATCATTAGTAGCCATCAGAGGACAATTCCCAAATAAACAACCACCTTTCAAATTAGTTCCCTATATTGAACTTTCCAACTATCACTATCAACTCTCGCAACGTAAAAAGTTTGATTACATTTACGCGCAAATTCAAGCGGCTGAAAATGCAGGAGCAGATGGTTGGTATGCGTGGAGCCCACATAATTACTATGATAATTTATTTCATGTGTTGCAGAATTACCAAGTGAAGTAAATCGCCAAGCCGCGATAACACGATTGTCGCGGCTCATTAGTTAGCCTAGCAACATTTCATTTCTGTTTTAATCCATTGATAAATTCGTGCCATATTAGCTCCACTCTTTTCGCAATAATGCATACACATGAATGTCTACATCTTTGCCATTTAGAAAAAAAGCGCTTTTAGCAATTCCTTCGCGTTGAAATCCAGCTTTTTCTGCGACACGCATCGAGGGGTCATTGCCTTCGGGAACACATATTTGAATGCGGTTTAAGCGACGGGTATTGAATAGATGATCCACCAATAAAGTCACTGCTTCTGTTGCATAACCTTTATTGCGTTTTTTGGTATTGAACAAGATATAACTTAACTCCACACAATCAGAATAGTTGTTAGCTTTAGCACAATGCATCGTGCCTAACATCTTATCTTGTTCATCGACAATTAACAGACGTTGCGAATCATTACCCCAAAAACCATTTTTGGCAAACTCTTGCTGAAATAGGGGTTCAGGTATTAGCGCCAAAGGATAATACGGACCTCTCACTTCAGCGTCATGCCATTTTTCATAAAGCTCCGATAGGTCAGATTGTTTGATTAAACGCAGTTGAATATCTTTGCCTTTGATCATGGTGTCCGTCCTCATGAATGTCTATAAGCAAAACACTAGCACAATTTACTGTGTTTACAACTGTATACTATCGAAAAATGAAGTAATATAGAATCAAATGTAAAAAGGAATCAAACTATGCCACACAAACCAACGATTGCTATCTTGGGCGCCGGCAATATGGGTAGCGCACTTGCCGGCGGTTTAATTACTGATAAATATCCTGCTAAAAATATTTGGTTAAGCGATCTTAGCGCTGAAAGACTTGAACACTTGCATAAAACTCTGGGTGTCAATGTCACGGTAGATAATGATAAAGCAATTCAGCAGGCAGAAGTCATTGTCTTCGCAGTCAAACCACAGATTATGCCTAAGATAGTTAAAAGCTTAGCCAACACTATTCATGCGCATAAACCACTAATTATGAGCATCGCTGCCGGTATCCGTGAAGAAAGTATACAGAAATGGGTGGGTGGAAATATGCCGATTGTCCGCATCATGCCTAATACACCTGCGCTGATTGGTTGTGGTGCCTCAGGATTATTTGCAAACCAGTTTGTTTCAGAAGAACAACATGACCTTGCAGAATCCATTATGCGGTCGGTCGGAGTTGCTGTTTGGCTTGCACATGAAAAATGGATAGATACTGTCACTGCATTATCAGGCTCTGGGCCTGCTTACTTTTTCCTAGTCATAGAAGCATTGCAAATGGCTGCCGAAGATTTAGGATTGCCTGCCGATGTTGCGCGATTATTGAGTTTGCAAACCGCTTATGGTGCAACTCGAATGGCACTAGAAAGTGAAAAACACGTGAAAGAATTGCGTCAGCAAGTGACCTCAGCTGGTGGTACAACCGAGCGGGCTATCAGTGTTTTGGAAGAAGGCAATATTCGGAAATTACTTGCAAAAGCATTGCAAGCTGCAAAACAACGTTCAGAAGAATTGGCAAGTACATTGAGTGACGACAAGTAGTAGCATAGAATCACTTTGATAATCACACGGAGATTCAGCGAATGCCAAACCCTATTAGTGCTGCTGGGTTATTTTTAGTAAATATTGTTTTTGACTTATATCTTTTAACACTTATGGTGCGATTAATTTTATTCTGGGCAAGGGCAAATTATTTCAACCCAGTAACCCAAGTCATTTTGAAATTAACTAATCCGATTATCATACCAATACGTCGCGTTATTCCTAATATTCAAAATCTTGAGACA
>Ga0206802_1004_pt2 | contig 57480 bp, 38 predicted proteins | sample Alteio_BWOrgCont_63_FD_152902 | JGI IMG/M metagenome (GOLD analysis project Ga0206802, IMG submission 152902) | Enriched cells from forest soil in Barre Woods Harvard Forest LTER site, Petersham, Massachusetts, United States -... | ecosystem: Environmental > Terrestrial > Soil > Temperate forest >... | reverse complement strand
GACATGGATGGGCGAGAAGCCCGTGGCGTCGGCAACCGTCGATCCAGATCATCTATTGCCGGACGATGATCGTGCGGACAATACGTTCAGCGTGAAATAGTTTGTAGAACCGATTGCTCAGGAGGATGAATGCGCCGCCGCTCTTTTATCGCCAGCCTGCCGCTTGCTGTTGCTGGAAGTGTTTCTATCTCAAATTCGGATAAAGCTTTGGGACAGAACACATCTTCCAGCGAACCTGAACTGCCGAAGTTTCAGCCTGCTGGAGCGGATCGGTTTGTGCGGCCGGATGTTCATGCGGGAGACAGAGTTTCGGGCGCGAGCTTTGCTTCGCGGTCCGCTGCCATGGGCTGTTCCGGAGCGGCTGGAACGGCGCATCCGCTGGCCACACTCACGGCTATCGAGACGCTGAAGCGCGGCGGCTCTGCGATCGACGCGGCGGTTGCGGCCAACGCCTGCCTGGGGTTTCTTGAGCCGACCAGTTCGGGCATCGGCGGGGACTGCTTTGCGATGGTCTGGGACCCGAAGCTAGGCAGGGTGGTGAGCCTGGCAGGGTCGGGGCGTTCTCCGCGTTCCCTGACGCTTGAGACGGTGCGAGCCCGCGCGAAAGATGGCGTGATTCCGAAGTACGGCGCGATCTCGATCTCTACGCCCGGCGCGCTCGATGCCTGGTGGACGCTGCACCAGCGCTACGGGCGGCTGAAGTGGAGCGAGCTCTTCGCGCCCGCAATTCATCTCTGTGAGACTGGCGTGCCGGTGCCGCAGATCATCGGTTTCTACATCAAGCGCAACTTGGCAATCTTTACTCGTGCGGGCTCGGGCCTAGAAGAGACGGCCAATGCCATGCACACGTATGCGCCTTCGGGACAGGCTCCAAATGAAGGCGATGTCTTCCGCAATCCCGATCTTGCGCGCACCTATCGCATGATCGCCGAGGGTGGACGCGATGTTTACTACGACGGGCCAATCGCGCAAACCATCGATGCTTATTTCAAACGCATCGGGGGATGGCTCTCGCGCGACGATCTGCGCGATCAACATGCGGAGTGGGGCGATCCACTGGTGACCAAATATCGCGGGGTGGATGTGTATGCCATGGCCGCGAATACGCAGGGGCTGGCCACGCTGCAGATGCTGAATATTCTGGAGAACTTCGACCTACGCACCATGGGCTTTCAATCTTCCGCGTCGATTCATGCACAGACCGAGGCCAAGCGGCTGGCCTATGAAGACCGCGCCCGCTATTACGCCGATCCGCATTTTGCCAAGATTCCCATTGAGTGGTTGAAGTCGAAGGCCTATGCGGCGGAGCGCGCCAAGCTGATCCGGCCCGACCGGATACTGACGCCGGTGTATCCAGGACAGGCTCCGAGCCATGGAGACACGACTTACTTCACCGTGTCGGATGCGCATGGGACGATGATCTCGATGATTCAGTCGAACTTCCGCGGCATGGGCTCGGGGCTAGTGGCCGACGGTCTTGGATTCATGTTTCAGGATCGCGGTGAATTGTTTTCGCTGCAGGATGGCCATCCGAATCTTTATCAACCGGGCAAGCGGCCCTTTCAGACGATTATTCCGGGGTTTGCGACCAAAGACGGCATGCCCTGGATGTCTTTTGGAGTGATGGGCGGCGATATGCAGCCGCAAGGGCAGGCGCAGATCATCATCAATCGCGTGGATTATGGGCTGGATATTCAGGCTGCGGGAGACAGTCCGCGATGGCATCACGAAGGCTCGTCGCAGAGCATGGGCGAAGACGCGCCGGGCCTTGGACCGAAGGGCGTTCTACGGCTTGAGGCAGGCGTGCCTGAGGCTACGCGGCGCGCGTTGGTCGATCTTGGATGGCCGATGGGCGCCTCCGATGGCGGCTTTGGACGCTATGAGTGCATCGAGCTGCGCAAGAGCGGTTCGGATCGCGTGTATGCCGCCGCTACCGAGATGCGGGCCGACGGCGTGGCGCTGGCTTACTGACCATAGGACTGCGATCACTCGAAGAGTTCAGGCTGCGCGGAGGTCTCTTCAGGCTCGTGGAAGTTGCTCAGGCCCACGCCTACGAGCCGATAGCGCGTGTAGGAACCGAGGCTCACGCGCTCGCGCAGTTGCAGCGCCATGGTAGTGAGTTCTTCGCAGGATAAGGGAGGATGCGGAGGCGTGAGGCTGCGGGTGAGGATCTTAAAGTCGCTGGTCTTCAACTTCAACACAACCGTGCGCGCTATGCGCGATTCCTTACGCGAAGCGGCCCAGGTTTTCTCGGCGAGATGGCGAATCAGCGGCTCGGTTTCCGCGAGCGGTACATCGCGCTCGAAGGTGTCTTCCGCGGAGATAGATTGCGTGGGCCTGTCAGGGATAACTGGGTTGTTGTCAATGCCTCGAGCCAACTCATAGAGCCGCTGGCCGTAGCGGCCGAAACGCTCTTCGAGCATTGACTTCTCAATGGCGCGCAGATCGCCCACCGTGTGTATTCCAAGCTTGTCGAGCTTCTCTTCGGTTACCCTGCCTACGCCTGGAATGCGCTCGACAGGCAGCGGCAATAGAAAAGCGTCAACCTCTTCAGGCTGGATGACGAAGAGACCATCCGGTTTTTTCCAGTCGGAAGCGATCTTGGCCAGGAACTTGTTTGGCGCCACGCCGGCGGAGGCAGTCAAATGCAACTCTTCGCGGATCTCTTCGCGAATGGCACGCGCCACACGGGTTGCGGTGGGCAGGCTGGTCTTGTTCTCGGTCACATCGAGATAGGCTTCGTCGAGCGAGAGCGGTTCGATTAAATCCGTATGCTGTTTGAATATTTCGCGGACCATGCGCGAGACGGCACGATAACGCGGAAAATCCGGAGGGATAAAGACGGCTTCGGGACAGAGGCGCTCCGCGCGAACCGCAGGCATGGCCGAGCGGACGCCGAAGCGCCGGGCCTCATAGGACGCGGCACAGACAACGGAACGATTGCCCCGCCAGGCAACGACGACAGGCTTGCCGCGAAGATTTGGGTCATCGCGCTGCTCCACCGACGCATAGAACGCATCCATGTCGATGTGAACGATCTTGCGGATGGTCATCGAGTGCCTGTCCTGCGCGTTTCGAGTGAAAAACGGGCTACTCCACGCTGAGCCGGAAGGACTCGTACTCGCGGCCAAGTACGGCACAGAGCGCCTCGACGACGAGTTCATGATCTTCCCGCTGGGTCAAACCTGAAACTGTTACGCTGCCTAGAACGCCCGCACCGTCTACAGTCAATGGAAACGATCCGCCGTGAGCCGCAAAGTCGGCCGTTGCCAGTGCGTATCTTTCCAGCAGCGTGTCGTTTTTCAACTTCAGATAGAGGCCGATGGAATAGGAACTGCGGTGGAATCGTGCTACCAGATTGCTCTTGCGCCTCACCCACTCCACGTTATCCGGTGTGGTGCCTTCGAGCGCCGTGTAGAAGAGCGGCTGTCCGAAGCGCCGCACGTCGATAACCACTGCGAGGCCGCGATCCTGGGCCATGTTCCTGAGCTTGGCGCCGAGTTCCCATGCTGTCTGCGCGTCAAAACTTGGGAATTGAAGTTCCTTTTCCTGCAACGCCACCTGCTCCACATCCTCATTCAAACCCATGTGGCCAAACCTCCTTGCGTCCCTGACATCATAGTCAATCCGGGGCCTGGACGGAGAAACGCAATGGCAATGCCGCTGTCTAGATTCCTGTTGACATTCTGCCTATACAGGCGCAACGTATATGTAGAAATACAACAGGGGTCAAGTAGCCAATTCTGTTTTCCTCGATTCCCTACCGCCGCTTGCTTACCCTGTTTCGCCAGGAGTCGATTATGAACTTTGTACGTACTGTGATCAGCCGCGTTGCGGCTTTCTTCCGCAGCAGCGAACTCGACAAAGACCTTGACGATGAGTTGCTCGCACATATCGACCTGGCAGTACAAGAGAACCTGAAACGGGGTATGACGGCGCAGCAAGCACGCACCGCGGCCCTGCGCGACTTTGGCGGAGTTACGCAAACCAGGGAGAGTTATCGCACCCAGCGCGGACTTCCCTTTCTGGAAACTCTGTCGCGCGATCTTCGATATGCCTTCCGACAGTTGAGCAAATCTCCTGGATTCGCCCTAACTTCCATCCTTACTCTGGCCATCGGAATCGGAGTAAACACGGCTATCTTCAGCATGATGGATGCTATCGTTCTGCGCCCTCTCGCAGTACCCGATCTCAACCGGGTGGTCACGGTGGCTGAAGAACATGGTAGTGGCGATTACAAACAGGTTGCCCTGGCGAACTATGAGAGCTGGTTGCAGCAGAGCCATTCTTTCGAAAGTCTTGCGGTGCGGAGTTATGCCTCTCTTAGCCTTACCGGAGCGGGCGATGCCGCGCATGTGGATGCGGAATACACATCTGCGAATTTCTTCGAGGTGATGCGAGCGCAACCGCTGTTGGGCCGCGTTTACCTGGGACGCGAATGCGTGGCCGGCCACGATGGCGTTGCGGTACTCAGTTATGGCTTCTGGAAGAAGCATTTTGCCGCCGACTCCAACGTACTGGGCAAACTCGTGGAACTCGACGATCGCAGTTACACAGTTATTGGAGTAATGCCTAAAACCGCGCAATATCCCTCGACAGCGGATATTTTTCTGCCGTTCGCGCCCACTCCGCAACAATTGGAAAACCGTTTGGCGCACGACTACCTGGTGATTGGACGGCTCAAGCCAGGCGTCACATTGGAAGATGCACGCGCAGAATTGCGAGTGGTTGCCGGGCGGCTTGCGAAGGCCTATCCCGCCTCAAACCTTGGCTGGTCGATTCGAACCGAGCCACTGTTGGATGGGATCAATGGCGACATGACGCCGCTCTACATGCGCCTCACCATGGTGGCCACGGCGTTTGTGCTGCTGGTGGTATGCGCCAACGTCGCCAATCTGCAATTTGTGCGCGGAATTGCCCGGCGTCCGGAAATTGCGGTGCGCACTGCGCTGGGAGCGGGACGCGGGCGCTTACTGCGGCATCTGCTCACGGAAAATATCGTGCTTGGCCTCTTCGGCGCGGCCGGTGGACTGCTGCTTGCGCGCATCTGCCTGCATCTTTGCATCATTGCAATGCCGGAGCAGGTGGCAAGGTATGTTGCCGGATGGTCCAACATCTCTCTCAACGGTCGTGCGCTTGCATTTTCTATTCTGCTAGCGCTTGCAGCCGGACTGATCTCAGGACTGTTGCCAGCGCTGAAGGCTTTGCGAGTAAACATTGTCGAGCAACTCAAGACGGGGTCGCGCACTGCCAGCGGCTCGCGCCAGACGCACCGCTTGCGAGATCTCTTCGCGGTCGCGCAGATATCCCTATCCGTGCTGCTGGTCATTGGCGCTGCATTGATGTGCAAAGGCATGTGGTCGATGCTTCACATGGCCGACGCATATCGTCCGAAACAGACGCTTACTTTCAGCGTCTACCTGCCTCCCGTCCGTTACGGAAACGATGAGAAGATGGCCGCCTGGTTCAACAGCAGCCTAGAGCGGCTTCGCGCGTTGCCTGGAGTGACCCATGCGGAGGTCACTACTTCCCTGCCCGATGGACAGGATGAATGGATGGACGATTTCCGCATCGAGAACCGGCCCTTGATGCCGGGCAAATTCCAAAGCGCGGCACGCCTAGCGGTGAGCGGAGGATACTTCGAGGCGATGCACATTCCAATCTTTTCTGGCCGGGCTTTCAACAGCAGCGATGTATCGGGCTCTCAGCCATCAGCCGTGGTGAGCCGCAAGTTCGCGGAGCGTTATTTCCCCGGTGAAAACCCAATCGGGCATCGCATCCAGATGCGCACCGGCGATAACAGCCACGACCCCTGGGTACGCATTGTTGGCGTGAGCGGCGACGTGAATTATCTGTGGATTAACCGCGAAACAGAGCCTGCCGTGTATCTGAATGTTGCGCAGATGCCTCCCACCGAGGCTGTCTACATGATTGCAACCGAAGGCGATCCGCTTTCCCTGGTTGCGGGAGCGCGGCGAGCATTGGCCGGGATTGACGCAGCCGTCCCGCTCGACGAAGTCGAAACCTACCAGCAATCGATGAATAACGCTCTGGCCGGTCTCAGCTACGTTGCTGCATGGCTCACAGTCGATGCTATGGTAGGCCTGCTGCTGGCTGCCATCGGCATCTTCGGCGTAATGGCCAACATGGTGGCCGAGCGGACGCGCGAGATAGGCTTGCGCATGGCGCTGGGCGCGAGCCCCGGAACCATGCTTGGCATGATCCTGCGCCGGGCGGCTCTGTTGGCGGGAAGCGGAGTAGCAGCGGGCATCCTCATGGCTGCCGGGATGGCCCGTCTTAGCGCGAATCTGCTCTTTGGCGTGAGCCCCTATGATCCAGTGATCTTCTGTTCGATCGCCGCGTCGGTTACAGCGATTGCCTTGCTGGTGTGTTGGGGCCCGGCACGCAGGGCTGCGTCCATCGACCCTATGCTTGCGCTTAGAGCTGAATAGGCATGATCTAGTTGTGAGGTTGCGGCAACAGGACGAACGGGATTTCCTCAAGCGCCGCGGCGATTGCACCCCAGAGGACAGCAAAATCGCCTAGCGTGGCCGCAGCAATTCGGGTTACGGCGAACTCGCTGCGTTCAAGCTGTTTCTGCACCGAGCTCAGCAATATAGGATGGCTGCCAACTTCGCCTCCCAATAGGATCAGGCCGGGGTTGAGGATCAGCGAGAGATTCACCAGGATGTCGGAGACGATACCGGCACGATATTGAATGATCTTCCTGGCGTGCGGATCACCCAGTTGAGCGAGATCGAGAATTGTCTTCGCCTCCATCGGCTGCGAATCTTGCGCAGGCGCTGAATCGAGAGGCGACTCGAGCCAGCTATTCACAATGGCGGAGCTCGTCAGCACGCTTTCCAACTCCCCAAATTCATGCAGCGTCGGCAGCTTGCGCGAGATGTGCGGTAGGCGCAGGTATGCGATCTCACCGGCGGACCACTGTGCGCCGTGATGAATGCGTCCGCTGAGAACAATGCCCGCGCTGACGTTGGCTCCGATGTTGATGACGACGAAGCTCTCTTCGAACTGTGCCGCGCCGCGATAGCGTTCCCCGAGAGCGGACAGGTTGGTGTCGTTCTCGATGATGACCAGGCAATCGACAACCTTGTTGAGCAACGCGCGCAAAGGCACGCTTCGCCAATTTTCGAGAGTGCTGACAGACACCACAATGCCATCATCGACGTTCGTAATTGCCGGCACCGCGACGACCAATGTCAGCAGTTGCTCGCGCGCCATCTTTTGCTTCCGCAGCAGGCGGCGGATCTCGACGCCGATCAAGTGACAGATCGCCTCGGGGGTAGTTTTCTGTCCCTCGAGCGAGACCTTGGATGTATCCAGTTCCGCTCCACTAAGGTCCGTCAGCAGAAAAGAAAGGAAGTGCGAGGTAATTTGTAACGCGACAAGACAGCCACGCTCGGCCTTGAAGCTGATCATATCCGGCGGACGGCCGCCGCTCGATTCGCCTTCGCCGAGGGGCTTGATCAGATTCGCGACTAGAAGATCGCCAACGACGTTGGTCACCGTTGGCGCGCTTAGGCCTGAGGCCCGCACGAGATCCGCTCGCGAGCAGGACCCGACTTCTCGCAGAAGCTTGAGGATCGTCAGCGCGTTGGTGTGGCGGAGATTGGAGGGTCTGCCGACCGGAACCGATTTCTTCTTCACTGGTACTCAATATTCATAGGCGCGATCATTGGATCATTGGCCTGACGCTGATCGTACGAGCTTCAATGTCAACATGAACAACCTTCAGGATACAAGGAACTGACGGGTTTGGTCGAGTATCCGCAAGAGTTCCGTCATCAGAGTTGCAGACGGACCCTGGCTTTGGTAAGCGCTGAAGTCAATCCGAGCATCAAGAAGGTGAAGGCTACGGTCTTCACGACAGCAGGCCAACCGACAGCCAGGTGGGTATCCAAGTAGGTAACTCCCATTGCGGCGAAGAGGAAGTACCAGAGGTCGGGAAGCAGGTAAGTAAGAAGCGTATTCGCACCCGCTGCCCTGACGGGAAACGTCCACACGTTCAGGCGTTTGACATCGCAGATCCAGTAGAGGGCCGTGAACAGGAGAATGCCCGCTCCGACGCTGTAGAGCGACCAGGTGGGCGTGGCACGGATCTTGGAAATGCCGAGCGGAGTGCAGACCCAACCCACGATAAGCACGAGAATACCAAAGACTGTTGCAATGGACATGGCACGCTTTGGAACTGGCCGCCGGTCCGCGCCAAGAAATATCTGCGATGTGACGACGCCGGCCATGACGATGCAGGCCATCGAGCCATTGCTGAATGGCCAGAAATAGATAGGCCACCGGTTAGGCCCGGTAATCAGCTTTGCAGTTGAGACGATACAGAGTCCCAGCATCGCAAGAAACCAAATCGCTGGTGCCCATCTCCAACGGCGGGTGGGTATATAGAGAAAACTCACGGCAAGATAGCTGAAACCTATTAGACCGAGGATCTCCGGATAGGATGGGTCGATCCAGGCAACATTTCCGTTGTGCGTTGTCCTGCGGAAGATCGCAAACAGGATTACGACTCCCGCAAGGCCGATGCCGCGAAGGATCGCGGAGTAAGCTGGAAAACGTTTGGAGGTAGGATACACATTCAGATACAAGGCCGCGCTTAGCAACCCAAACAAGGCCCATAGGTTGCCGCTGATGCCCATCCTGGATGCGTCTGCCTTTTCCGCATTCGCCAGAATAAGTCCAAGGCCGATCAAGCTTGCGGATCGCAATACAACGTGCAGCCACAACGCAGGCAAGGATGGATTGCGTTTCAACCTCTGTGCGACAGAGAGAGGCAACGACATGCCAACAATGAAGAGGAAAAACGGAAAGACCATATCGACATAGGTCATGAGGTCTTCATTGGCGTGCGCGTGATATGTCCACCAGGGCAGACCGGGAACGCCCGCGAGGGCATTGACGAAGATCATCACGGCCATGGTCAGGCCGCGGAAGATGTCGATGGAGAGAACACGGGAACTGCCGCGAAGAGACGCTGTTTCGCTCTCCGCAGGAACTGATACAGCGTTGTCGATCATGGTCATTTCGCGGACGCGCCCCTTGTCGCCTGTGGATGGAAAGAGTCCTGAATAGCTCCAAGCAAAGCGCCCGAAGGATCGCCGGAGTAATCCCAGAACATAACTCCGCCAAGCTTGTGAGTGAGAACATAGCTGCACTTCAGGGCAACAGATTGCGGGTCGTCATAGGAAACAAAGATCCGCTTATCCGGGTTGTACAGATAGGGCGCTGAAGCCGTGGAATCCCAGTAGCGGTCGAAGCCGTGGTTGAGCATGGTCGCGGTGATCGCACCGTAGTTGGAGTAGGCTCCGGGTACTGGTTTGCCGGGCTGATACAAGCCGTGATTCCGCCCTGCTACCTGGCCCCACATGTGCCCGTAAAACGGAAGTCCGAGCAGGATCCTTGCGGCGGGAACGCCCGCTTTTTCGAATGCATGCACCGAAGCGTCGGCAGAGATCTTCTTAGGGTCGGCGGGATTGGTGAAGAGCGGGGCGTGATGCCCGGTGATGGCATCTGAATCCGGTTCGTAGTAATCATAAGACATCAAATTAACGGTATCCACATAGCGCTGCACCTGCGCCATCTCGGTATGCGCGATAAACTCGTCCGAGGCGCCAGCCGCGATGGTGAGGTAGAGCTTTCTGTGGGTCTTGAGAGCCTCTTCGGTGAATCTCGTTCGCAGCTCTTTGAGAAGCAGAGTGAAATTTTGCTTATCTTCTGGACGGAAGGGATGGCCCGCACCGATCATGCCGGGATATTCCCAATCGATGTCGAGACCGTCGAGGTTGTATCGAGTGAGGAATTCCATCACGCTCTGGATGAAGACTTCTCTGCTTTGAGACGTCAGCGCAACGTCGGAGAAGTTGGTCGACCACAGCCAGCCGCCGACTGAAACAAGAATCGTAAGCGATGGGTTCTGCGATTTGAGGGACTCGAGAAATGCAAAATTTTCTTGATCCTTGGTAAATCCCGGGACCATGCGGCCATTTTCAATATTGGCGAATGCGTAGTTGATGCGAGTAAGGCTGGCGGCATCGATCTCGCCCGGCTGCAACACATTGTTCTGCGGGAAAACATATGCGACCACGGCTTTTGCGGGGGCGTTCTGGCCTATGCCGAGTGCGGGGAACGAAAATACGAGACCGGCGAACAAGACACTGATCTGAAGGCGAATTCCAAGCATAGAAGACTTCCTAAATAAACGTACCAAAGATCTCTCCCAATCTTTAAACTAAATTGCGAGATATCGTAAACCCGCTAAGGATGGTGCGTCATTACTAAACTGAAACTGTTGCTTACAATCTCTTTGAGCAGTGCTTGCTGCCAGATGAGTCTTGGCCAGATGCGTGTACTTGTCGACCAGGTCGGATACGATTTGCATGCGCCGAAGGAGGCGATTGTCTCAGGCTCGGCGCAGGATCATCCCACACAATTCCAGTTGAACGATTCGGACTCAGGAAAGACAGTCTTGCAAGGCGACCTCAAACTCGCAGGTGAGGTATATGCGTGGGATGGGCGCGTCTTCTGGACTGCCGATTTTTCATCGTGGCAGAAGACGGGCCACTACGCGCTCCGGGTGCTCTCAAATGGAGCGGAAATCAGCTCCTGCGCGTTCGAGATCAACGACGATGTTCTCGAACGCAATACGCTTTCGAATATCGTTTTTTACTTCAAGGGGCAACGCGCCAGCGGCGACTTTGACAAAGCTGATCGTCATCTGGCGCTACCCGGCAAGCAAGGTGAGTTTGTCGACGTACATGGCGGATGGTATGACGCTACCGGAGACTACGGCATTCACCTTTCACATCAAAACTTGACCTCCTACTTCAATCCTCAGCAAGTGCCACTGGTTGCATGGAGCCTGTTGAAGAGCTATAAAGCGCTTGAAGCGCGCAAAGATGATAACTTCAGCGAATATGAACGCCGCATGCTCGACGAAGGGCTCTTCGGAGCCGATTACCTGGTGCGTCTCAAGCGGCCCGACGGCTCTTTCTTCGAGTCGATCTCCGCGCCAGGCAAGGAGAAACTCGCACAGGACAGAGCAATTGGAAATCCTAACTGGCGAACGCAGATTAAAACGAAGACCACGGACTCAACCCAGAGGATTGATCCAGCTGTGGGACCGCATGCCTACGAGGCCAGCTTTCGCGCCGGCGGCGGGATGGCGATTGCTGCGCTGGCCTTGGCAAGCACCATGCCGCAGGACGGAGACTTCACACGCGAGCAATATCTCAGAACGGCCGAAGAAGCATTTGCATTTCTAAGCCAGCACAATCGTAAACTGCTGAATGATGGAGTCGAGAACATTCTCGACGATTACTGCGCGCTGATCGCAGCAACCAATCTCTACATCGCAAGCCACAAGGAAGCGTATCGCACTGCGGCTGACACGAGAGCAAAACAATTGATGGATCGGCTTACAACCTACGGGCAGTGGCACGATTATTGGAGAGCAGACGCTGGCACGCGTCCCTATTTTCACCCCGCAGATGCAGGGCTGCCGGTGGTCAGCCTGCTCGAATATTCGGCGATCGCTTCGCCGGAACAACAGAAGAGAGTGCAAGAAACCGTCGAGCGTTCGCTGCGATTTGAGCTTACGGTGACCAATGAGGTCAATAATCCGTTCGGCTACGCGCGGCAACTGGTGCGCATGGGGGACGGCAAAGTGCGCACTGCGTTTTTCTTCCCTCACGACACAGAAGCTGCTCCGTGGTGGCAGGGCGAAGATGCGAGGGTCGCTTCGCTGGCTGCGGCGGCGAGGATGGCCATGCCGCTATTCGCCAATGAGCCTGAATTTCAATCGCAACTGGGAGAGTATGCGTGGAATCAGCTGCACTGGATTCTTGGCCGCAATCCCTTCGATGCCTCGATGCTGATGGGCAGCGGTCACGGCAACGCAGCCTATATGTTCTTCAAGTCTTACAAATATACGAGCGCACCGGGCGCGATCCTCAACGGCATTACGTCGGGGCTCGATGATGAGGATGGCATCGCCTTCAATCAAGGCTTTGCTGTTACGGGCAAGGATGAAGACTGGCGCTGGACGGAAGAGTGGCTGCCTCATGCCGCCTGGTATCTGTATGCGGTCAGCCTGCCCCACAACTAAGCACTGTATCAGAGGGAGAAAAGAAAGCGGCGCATGTCACGAGAGTGACATGCGCCGCTTGTTCTGTGGTCCTTTTGTTAAAACTGGTACTTCAGAACGAACTGCGTGGAGCGGGAGTTGCTGACGGTGTTGGTGATCTTGTCGAAGTTACTGCCGTCAGAGATAAGGGAGTCAGGACCCGCGTAGTCGGCGATGTTGAAGGCGTTGAAGAAATTGGCGCGGAAGTCGACATGCTGTTCATGCCAGACCTTGAAGGTCTTGGAAACTGACATATCGATGTTCTGGAAGCTGGGCCCGTGGAGAAAGCCGGGACGCAGTGCGCCGAAAGCGGAGGCAGACTGTTCCTGGAAGATGCAGGTGCCGTCGTTATGGTCGGATGGGCAGTAGTCATCCTGGACCGCCGTACCCCAGTATGCATTGATCGACTTGTTGACAACTTTGAATGGGTGGAGAAGGTTGGGCCGGGCCGCGCCAGTGAAGGCACGGACCGTGCTGGAGTAGTACGCGTTCGAGGAGGCGGTAACGGGGAAGCCGGAATAGTAAACATCCGCACCGCCGAGCCGCCATCCGCCGATAACTTCATCCAGGAAGGAGTTCATATTGGCGCCGAGCATACGGCCACGGCCAAAAGGCAGATCGTAAACACCAGTCACGGAGATATTGTGACGGGTGTCCATGCCGGCCGGGCCCCATTCAGCCTTCATGTCGTAGGCGTTCTGCTGGTAGTACTGGCCGCTGCCGATGTTGCTGACACCGTAGAAGCCGATGTCATCGGTGAGCGACTTGGAGTAGGTGTAGTTGGCGGTGATTTCGAAACCATTGGTCAGGCGCTGACGGAAGACTGCCTGCAGGGCGTTGTAGCTGCTGTTGGATTCGGTCTGCGTAATCTTGAGCACGCCGCCCTCGCCAACGATGTTGTCATAAGGGCCTGGAACGCCAACTGCGGGATCCTGATTGCCCCAGAAAGGATCGGTGAGATGACGGCCGATGATGCCAACATAACCGGCCTGAAAGGTGGAGTTACGCGCGACTTGATATTCGGTTGTAAGGCTGAACTCCTGCGTGACCGAAGGCTTGAGGTCTTTGGGCCATGCATAGAAGGTGGTAATAGGTATGGAGGTTGTCGGGAAGCCGTTGGATGCCTGGTAGAAGACCCCTGGTGAGTAGGTTCCCGTGGTCGAAGGACTTATGCCAATTTCTTCGAAGTCCTTGTGGAAGGGCGGGTTTTGAGTCAGACGAAGGTTGGCGCCGGTGCCTTCGAGATAGCTCGAAATACCATAGCCGCCACGGACAACAAGGCGCGGGATAGCCTGGTAGGCGAAGCCTACGCGCGGCTGGAACTGCGCGTAATCTGCATCGTACAAAGCGCGGCTGGCCCCATCTACGCCTGCGTAAATGATCTGGCCCGTTTGCAGATTGAGGTTGGCTTCTTTGTTGTTGACTTCGTAGATGGGCTGATCGAACTCCCAACGAATGCCGAGGTTGATGGTCAGGTTTGGGAGGATCTTCCAGTCATCCTGGGCAAAGACGCCGTCGCGCCACTGTCGCTGGCCGGTGCGGCCGGTAACAGCGCCGACGCCGGCGTCGCGAGAGCGGTCAAGGACGAAGTCAGCGGTGGACAAAGGCGTGTTGCCATTGGCCGAGTAGACGCCGCTGTAGTCAAAGAAGCCGAGTTCGCCGTCGTTGCCGGGATAGAAGCTGTTCTGTTGATAACGCAGGAAGTTTCCGCCGAACTTGAGCAGATGTTTGCCCTTCTGCCAGGTAAGGCTGTCGGCGTATCCGAAGATGTTGTCGATGAAGATTTCGGGGGTTGGGTTTGCGCCAACGCTGGAGATTTCGCCGTTACCTGAGTTGTCCATGCTCTGCTGGCTGAAGCCGGCGACCAGCTGGGTTGAGCTGGGAATGCCTACAAGATTATTGCCATTGAGACCGAAGATACCGCTGGGATCGGTGGTGACGCCGCTGTTGAAGCGGATGCGGCCATAGTTGGTGTTAAAGATGTTGATGATTGCCGGCGAGAAGGTGTGTACCCAGGTGGCCGCAAAGAGGTGGTCAGGATAGCTGCTGGCGGTAGGGAACTGCACCGGCAACGGATCGGCGGTGGTGCCGTCCTGAGCATAGCCCTGCGAGTAGCGGAAGGCCATGACGTCGCGCGAACCGTAATGCCAGTCGACCTTTGCGTCGCCCTGGTCATTCGTAGCGAAGCTGCCGGAAGGTCCTACGAAGTTGTTATAGATGCCGGTAGGGTCACTTGTGGCGTTGTTGGGAAGGGGATAGGCTTTCGTATTGCTGAAAAGGTATGCCGCAACGGGGTTGTTGATCGGAATCTGATTGTTCGCGTAAGGGGTAGGCCTGCCAGTAACCGGATCAATGTTGGTGGTGTCGTACAACTGAATCGGAGTTGGCTTGCCATCTGGCGAAGTAAGGTTATAGAGCGCGGAAAAATCGCCGTTGCGGTAGGCCTGAGTGGCAACGCTGGCGTTGGTGGAACCAGCCGAGTGCGTGCGGAAAGCGAGATAGTCGAGGAAGAAGAAGAGCTTGTCCTTGAAGATCGGGCCACCGATGGTGCCGCCGAACTGCGTCGTTGTGTAGGGATTCTTGGCGGTCGGGGTGATGTTGTTGTCGTTGTACCAGCTATTGGCGTCGAGATTGTAATCCTTGAGGTAGCCGAAGGCGCTGCCATGCCAGGAGTTCGTACCGCTCTTCATGGCCGCGATGACGGTGCCGCCGTTGACGTTGCCAAACTCGGCGTTGGCGTTAGAAGCGATAACGCGGACTTGATCGAGGGCCTCAGGACTGGGGTTATAGCCCAGTGTGTTGTTGATGTTCTCGTTGATCTCCTGGCCGTCGAGCAGGTAGTTGTTCGACTGCTGGCGGTTGCCGTTGACGGAGACTTCGTTGCCGGCGTCGGTGGAGCGTTCGGAGGAGTTGTTCATGCCGTACTCACTGAAGCCGGTGGAAACTGCGCCCGGAGTGTAGACGGCGAGCTGCGAGAAGTCGAGACCGTTCAGTGGAATGTTGTTAATCGTGTTCTCGGTGAATGTTTCACCGAGGGTCGCGTTCTCGGTATCGAGAATGGGCTGAAACTGCTCGGAGACCTCGACAGAGGTGTTGGCCGAGCCCACCTTCAGTGCGATATCCACCTTGGCGTCCTGGTCAATCTCGAGCGCGAAGGGGCCGTAATCTGCGGTGTCAAAACCTTGAGCAGCGACCGCCAGCTTGTAGCTTCCAATTTGCAGGAACCGGATCGAGTACTCGCCGGACTGATTGGTTTTGGTATTGGTTTTCACTCCGGTCGCCGCGTTAGTCACGGTAACGTTCGCACCAGCCACGATGGCGCCGGATGGATCGGTGACCGTGCCACGAACGGCTCCAGTTACTGTCTGCGCCATGCCCGGAAGGGCCAACGCCAGCAGCAACAACGGGATGATCGAATAACACAAACGTTTCATGTCTCTGCCCCCTTTGTTAGGTTTGTAAAGAAAGGTGCTTGGGCCTATAAAGAGGTTGTCATTGCACCTCCTCTTAGGGCTGGAAGGAACCATAGGCCGGGTTGTCCGATAGCGTGCTTAGAACCGGCGCAAATTAGCGATATGTGGACGCTACAAGAATATTGCAAAGAATACAAGATCAAATTTACGTCAAATGATCAAAAAAAACGTCGGAGGTGATTCAAACGCTCTTGTAGCCACCTGCTGCCCCCAGCAAAGCGTCGTCGCTAAGAAAGCGAATCCGGCCGGACAGCCCAAAAAACTGTTGCATAAAGCGGCGCAGTGAGACATTCTTATCTAACCTTACTAAGGTGGCCGTCCGGTAATCGTTTGCGGCCGGCGTCCTCGATCGATAGAGTGAAAATGTGTGAAGGAGATGGGCGGCGATGTGGAAGTTGGCTCTGGTTCTATTGGTTTCGTTGACGGCAGGAGCTGAGGAGCACCATCCAATCCTCCCAATCGGCTCGCCGGCTCCCGACTTCGCCCTGCCGGGAGTCGACGGCAAAATCCACAAGCTGAGCGACTATGCCTCCAGCCCGGTTCTGGCGGTTGTCTTCACCTGCAACCACTGCCCCATCGCGCAGATGTATGAGCAACGCATCCAACAGCTTGCCAACGACTACAAAAGCAAAGGCGTTGCGGTGGTGGCGATCCAGCCAAACGACCCCAAGGCCATCCGCATTGACGAGTTGGATTCCTCGGACCTGAGCGACACACTCGCCGAGATGAAAATCCGGGTGCAATATAAGCACCTTACTTATACCTATCTTTATGATGGCGACACGCAGCAGGTAGCCCGCGCCTACGGGCCACAGGCCACACCTCACGTGTTCATCTTCGATCAGCAACGCCATCTTCGCTATGAAGGGCGGATGGACAACAGCTACCGGACGGAGCTGGTGAAGACGCATGACGCGCGGGACGCTATCGATGCTCTCTTGAACCACAAAGAGATCGCAGTCACCCACACCGGTGTTTTTGGATGCTCGACAAAGTGGGCCGAGAAATCGGCGGGACGGGAAGCGGCGCTTGAAAAGATCGATGAGCAGCCGGTCAGTGTTGCGCTCGCTTCGAAGACCGATTTGGCTAAGCTGCGCGCCAATCCCTCGCACCAGATGATGCTGGTGGATTTCTGGGCGACCTGGTGCGGCTCGTGCATTGCCGAGTTCGCCGATCTGCAAAACACGCTGCGCATGTATTCGGATCGCGATTTCTCGCTGGTGACGGTCTCGGCCAACATGCCCGATGAGAAGGCCGGAGTCCTGCGTTTTCTTCAGAAGCAACATGCGACCAGCAAGAATCTTCTCTTTGACTCGGACGACACCGCTTCGCACCAGACCGCATTCGACCCTAAGTGGGATTCGGCCGTGCCCTACACTGTTCTTCTTTCAGGTGATGGCAAAGTGCTCTACAAGAAGCTGGGATCGGTTGACTTGCTGGAGCTGCGCCGCACCATCCTCGCGAACCTGCCGTCGGACTATATCGGGTTCAATCGATATTGGCAGGGCCAATAAGGGTGACCGCAGGCGTCGTTAGATCGACATGCGGAGAGGGCAATTCTCCCTTAGCAGAGCAGCTCGCGTTGGCGATCTCCATGGCTTGGTGGATTGCGCCGGTGAGCTGGGCCTCCGTTCCTATGGAACTGGCCGCTACGCGAGGTTGCACTCGTTCATTCTGCTTCTTGAGGAGCTCACGAGTGGCGTCGCCGAGAGCCGGATGCAACCCGACGCTTCCTCCAAGTACAAACAACGGGCAGTTCAGCACCAGCGAGATGTTGTAGATTGCGTAGGCCAGGGTTCGCGAGCACCGCTCAAGGACTGTCTGGGCCAACGGATCATGTTGTGCGTGATCGAAGATCTGGGTAGCCGTTGCCTCTCTTGCGAGCGATGTGCCGCCTTCACTCCAAATACTCTGCCAATGCCGCCGGATACCTTCGCCACCTACGATCTCTTCGAGAGCTCCTGGAACCTCGCCCTCTACAGGGCGGACGGAAACGCCAGGGACAAGCATGTAACCGATCTCGCCGGCGATCCATCCTTCGCCGCGAAAGAGCTGGCCGTTCAAGATGATCCCTGCTCCCACGCCAGTCCCGATCGCCAGAAATACGAAGTTATTGAAACCCCGCGCTACGCCTGCATGATATTCGCCGAGTGCGGCCATGTTGACGTCGTTGTCGACAAAGGCGGGCACGCCGAGCGCGGCTTCAAGCAGATCGCGCAGGGGCACGTCCGTCCATCCCATCAAGTACGACGTTGCGAGGACGATTCCCTTCTCTGTATCGGTGATGCCGGGAGCGCCCGCGGCAATTGCGCGAAGGTCCGCGCGAGAAGACAACTGCTCTTCGAGCAGCGCATCCACGCCCTCGCAAATCAGGCGCACGATGAGGTCAGGATTGCGAATGCCTACGGTGGATGTGGACCATCTTCCTACGATCGTTGCGGTCATGCTTGCAAGCGTCAGGCGAAGGCTGGTTCCACCTATGTCCACGCCGGCGACGAAGCTCTGGCTCGATGATTCTTGCGGTGATTGCTCGGATGAAACTGAACTGCCGGGCTGGTACAGCGCCATTGCTTCTACTTCCTCATGATGATCTGGTCGACTCGGATGCGAATGTGTTTTCTGTGCTGATTGCTCTATGGAACAGCCGCTGTATGAGGAGCGCTGATGCTCTCCAGTTCGCGTCCTTTTGTCTCCGGGATCACGAAGCGCACGAACAACAGCGTGAGCACGCAGAAGCCTCCATAGATTGCGAAGGTCATACTATTGCCGGCTGCCTTGATGAGCGAAAGAAAGGTAAATGCAACCAGCGAGTTAGCTGCGCCGGAGCCCAATGTCGCGGCTGCGGCTCCACGGCCGCGCAGCCGCAGCGGGAAGACCTCCGCAACGAGTATCCACGCGATAGGCCCCATGCTGAAAGCAAAGCAGGTGATGTAGACGATCAGGCAAGCAGTCGCTACCATTCCGAGCGATGACCCAAGAGCGGCCTGATTATGAAAAGCATAGGACAGCAGGAACAGCGACAAAGTCATGCCTCCGACACCCCAATAGAGCAGCGGCTTGCGCCCTACGCGATCGACCAGCGGCAGGGCAATGATGGTTGCCAGCACATTGAGGACAGCCAGAATGAGAGTCGAGAAGATGGCGCTCTTGTCAGAAGAGATACCGGCCAGCAGAAAAATCTGCGGCCCGTAGTAGAAGACAGTGTTGATGCCGGTCACCTGCTGCAGCACTGTAAAGCCCACTGCAATCAGCAGCGACCCGCGCACCGCCGGACTCCATAAAGCGCTCCAGCGGCGCTCCACGGCGATGGTCAGGCTGGTGCGAATATCGCTGAGCAGCAGTTGCGTTCCCGCCTCATCGGTGTAGGTTCGTAGAACACCCTCGGCTTCACGCATCCGGCCTTGCGCAACCAGCCATCGCGGGCTCTCCGGAACCGTAAGCACCATCAACAAAAAGAGCGCTGCGGGAATCGCGCCCAGGCCGAACATGAGCCTCCAGGAGTGATCGCTTGCGAGCCAATACCCAACCAGATCGGCCAGGGCAAGGCCCAGCGTAAGCGCAAATTGATAGAGTCCGATGAGCATCCCTCTGGACTGCGGTGGAGCGAGTTCGGAGACGTAGACAGGCGCCGTCACCGAGGTAAATCCGATCGCCAGCCCCAGGAACATGCGCGCGACAATCAACACCCAGACGTCCGGCGACCATGGAGCAAGCAGCGATCCGACAATGAATATGAAGCCTCCGGAGACGAGGATGGCTCGTCTGCCGAAGCGGTCGGCCAGCGATCCGCCAAGAACCGCGCCAAGCATGGCTCCCACCAGCACCACGCTCACCACGGCTTCCTCCATCTGCGTGGAGAGGGTGAACGAAGAACGCACGAAGATCAATGCCGCCGCGATGATTCCCATATCGTAGCCATAGAGGACGCCTCCAAGGCCGGCGATGAAGGAGACCTTCAAGAGAAAGCCGCGCATGACCATGGGCTTTGGAGCCGATACTGTTTCGGCCAAACGATCCGGCAACTGACACCCCCGTCGAATGATAACCCGTATTTGCATAAGTTTAGATGGAATCATTCAAACTTTGTAAAGAAACTTGCATAAGACTCCCGATTTTGCTTTGATGGTTCTTGAGGATCGAAATGGAAGGCCACAAGCCAGGAATCCCGCGTTGGATCGCCGGAATTGAACCACCCCCAGAGCTGTTAACCGCGAATGGAACGCAAATCCTGGAGATTGAGTGCCGTCAACAGCCGGAGCGGCTGAGCGAATTATTGCGTGCCTACGCATCGGACCCTGCGATTCGCGCGCAGTTGAGCACGCTGCGAGAGCTCGTTTCCAACAAAGGCCCAGTGCTTTTTCTAGGCATGGGAGCCTCGTATTGTTCGGCGATCAGCGCATCCGCGCTTCTGCAATCCTACGGCAGATCGTCTTTTACGGTAGACGCAGGCGAATGGCTGCACTACGGAGTCTCGACATGGCAGGACGCGGCGCTATCGGTACTGCTGACCACTTCAGGTGAGAGCGCGGAACTGGTTGAGCTTTTCAGAATAGGCGGCAAACAAGCGCTGGGCCTGATCTGCAATAACCCCGCCAGTACCTGTTGGAATCTCACGGAAAACCGGCTTCCGATTCTTGCCGGTCCTGAGTACGGCAACGCGACCAAGACGTACACCAACGCGACAGCGGCTTCCATCATCCTCGCCTCTGAAATGCTGGGCCTGGCATGGCAGAAGGATGCGGAACACACGGCCGAAGTCTTTGCGACGAATCTCGATCGGATTTTTGCCGAACGCAGCGATCTCGAAGCCTTTTGCCGCGGAGCTGCGAATATCGAAATCATCGGGCGTGGCGCAGCCTATGGCGGGGCGATCATGAGCGCATTGACGATTCGCGAAATGAGCGGATTTCGCGCCGCGCCACACACGGGAGCGGGCTTCCGGCACGGGCCCAACCTCGACGTGGACGCAACACACGTGGCCATCATCTTCGCGCTCGGCCACGTTGCCGAACTCGGCGTCAAACTGGCCAAGGAGTGCAACCGTCGCGGCGGCAAGGTGGTGCTCGTCTCAGCGGACGACCACGACGCGACAGAAGTGCTCTATCCAGTCAAGCTGGGTGCTGTGGCTGAGCCTTGGGAAGGCATTACTTCTTTACTGGCGCCACAGGCACTCACGCTAGCCATGGTCGAACGCACAGGCTGCCGCCTGCCTCCGCGCTTTCAGTACGGTGTCATGGAGCAGTAGCGATCAGTGACGTGTGCCTAGCCAGAGCAGTGCATCTTCGAAAAGCTGATTCTGGAGTGGACTGGTAAAGATCTTGTCGCCATGGCCCATATTCATATAAACCATTCGATACTTGGTATTCGTCCACATCACGGGTAGGTCGCCGCCCTTGAGCGTATCCTTCAAACCCAACGGGTAGTTCGACTTGTCGAGCGTCAACAGGACCTTGATATCTTTATTCAGACGCGGGCTGGGCTTCCAGTTGTACCACTCGTTGGTCGGTGAAGTGAATTGTGCAGGCAGGTGCCGCGTAATCGGACTTGACTTATCGTCTACGTCCACGAGGGCCGGAAGCGGTGGCCAGTTGTTGCCGTAGAAGACCGTTCCGCCCAGGAAGTTGACGAACCACGGCCAGTGCGTGCCTTCGTCATTGTACGCAGCGATGTGAAATCCAAGCCAGCCTCCGCCATGATTCATATACTGCTCAAAGCCCGCGCGTTGCTCTGGCTTGTGCGGAAAGTCATCCAGCCACAGAACAACCTGAACATCTTTCAAGCGCGTTGCGTTGAGATCGTCCCAATTGCTGGTGGTTGCGAAGTCGAATCCGTCCTGCTTGGCCAGCTTTGAGTAAAACTTCATCGCTTCTTCAGCGAACATCACATGGTCCTTCTCCACATCGGTCGAGTAGAAGGCGAGGACGTTGAAATGCGCTTGCTGGCAATATCCTGCCGTCGAAGCCAGCGCAAGCAAGATAATTCCGCAATAGGCGAGTCTTTTGAACTGGATCATTTTTGCGATGCCCATACGATGGCGTTGTGAAAAAGGGTTGTGAAGTCGGGGTTCTGGAAGTGCTCCGGGCGATGGCCCATGAAGATGTATACGTTTCTCGCTTTCATGTGCTCGTTGGTCCAAACCACCGGATGATCACCCATCTTGATCGTCGAGCTGGGCGTGTAAGAGTTCTCATCGACGCTGGCGAGCACATGAACATTGGGCCGCGGAGACTTGTCGTAGGTGTACCACTCCTCGTCCTTGATCTCAAAACTGCTGCCTAGATTTTTCATCACCGGGTGCGATTTATCTTCGACGATCACCTTGCCCGAGACAAAGGTCGGAATGTACTTGGTGAAGCGAATGCCGCCCATGAAGTTCGAAAACCAGGGCCAGATCGGATAGCCATCGAATTCGCCCAGCAGCGTGGCGTGGTGAAAGCCGATCCATCCGCCTCGGCCCTGCTCGATGTAATCCTGAAAGGCTTCAACAGCGGCTGGCTTCCAGGCATAGGGCGGGTAGTTCAACTGGATGAACAATTGATACTGTGCCAGGAACGCCTTGTCGATCTTGTCGGTGTTCTCGATGTAGTCGATGGTGAAACCGTCAGCCATGGCTTCCTTGGCAAGCCACACCTTGGCGGCATCGACGAAGGGCTTGTGGATGCCTCCCGCTTCAGCGATGGCGATCACCCGAAATTTCGGTGGAACGGTTTGACCCGATCCGACAGCAGGGAACAAACACAAAGCCGCGGCTGCTAACAAAATGTGGATTGCAGCACCGGGGAGACGGTAAGATTCACGCGGATAGGACAAAGCAGATCCTCGCTCGTTGATCGGTCATACCCTGATCGAAAAAGAACCGGCCGAAGCGACGAAACTCTCTTGCGCCGGGCCTTCCGACCGAGGATACTTAGTAAACAATATGAAGTATCTCACCAATTTGAGACTCTGCACAGCCGCGCGAAGACGGAATTTGCGAGTACGCCGGCTGTCGGGCTGGCTCGCAGCCACGGCCATCTTCGCATTCGCTGCCCAACTGGGCATAACCCAGACCCCGGCCAATTCAGGAGAGCCTGTCACCGGCCTGAACAACCCCAGCGCAACCGTCTACAATCCCACAACTGGAAAAGTCTATACCTTGGACGCCGAGGCTGGCGCAGTCCAGATCAGCGATGACGCCGCCGGCACCACCGTCCGCGTCAAGGTCGGCGCCGAACCGGTTTCGATCGCAGCCGATTCCAACAATGGGAGAGCCTACGTAGCTAACGCAGGCGACGGCACGGTGAGCGTGATCGACGGAAAGACCGATGCCGTTCTCGCGACCGTCGCGATTGGAGCGAATCCTTACTCCATCGCCGCCGATTCCGCTGCGGGAAAGATCTATGTCACTCGCACCTATAGCGACCACCTGACGGTCATCGATGCGGCGACCAACCAGGTCTCAGGCATCAAGGCTGGCTCGCCGGATCTGCTCGTCGTCAATCCCAAGACACACATCATCTATTTACTTGGATACGAAGGCGGGAATCTTGTCGTATTGAACGGCGAAACACAGGCAGTGACCGAATCTTCGGTGGGAATGCACGCCTGGGGCATGGCACTCAACAGCGATACCGGCACACTCTACATTGCAAGAATCGGGAACGCGGAAGTTGCCGTACTGAAACCTGGCTCTGCGTCACCAATAATGATTCCAACCGGCAACATTCCTTGCTCAATCGCCATCAATCCCCAGACGAATATGGTCTATGTCGCTAACTACGCCGATAACAGCGTGACCGCGATCGATGGGGCAAAGGACCGCGTCGTTGCGAAAATCCCAGCAGGGGAACGCCCCCAGGCTGTGGCTGTCGATGCAGGCCGTAACCTTATATACGTGGCCAATACGCGGGCGAATACGGTAACTGCAATTGACGGCGCCACTAACAAAGTCCTCGCGACTCTCGAAGCCGGGAAGGCTCCGTATGCCCTGGTCGTCAACCCCGTATCCGGCAAACTGCATGTCGCCAACATGGACAAGATGTCGTTCACCGTCCTTGATGGTAGTCATCTGCAAAGCCAGCACCAATAAGGACGGAATCCCAGCCGCGCTACCAGAAGTAGACAGCTTCCATCTTCGGGGAGCCGGGCTCGCCGTCGATGATCTGGGTGCTCAATACGACTTCCATATTCTTCTTGTCCCCGGCCGCCCTGGCTGCTCGCATTAGCTGGTTTAGGTCATTCGGGTCGGTCAGGAACTCCCCAGCTGCGACAGTGCCGCCACGGGCAATTCCCGCCACGATGACTGCCAGTTTTCCCGTATTGCTGTCGGTAAAACGTGCCACGATGGCGTAGTCCCGATAGTTGTTGGTGGCCATCTGAATCGACCTGTCCACGACCCATCGGGTTTGGCCAGGAGCGCTACTATCGACAATGCGAAGATGCGTCATATCGGCATCGTTGGCAAAGTGATAGCGCAGAGGATTGGTCAGCCGCAGTGTCCAGGCATTGTCAAAGGCTCCAATGAAGACGGCCGGACCGTTGCGCAGATCGACGAGATTGGTCGACCCTTCTGCCCTGAGCGTGTAATGTTTGCCGCTCGACTGCAGAATACCCCCAACCTTGACCGCAGCATTCAAATCGTCCATCACGATCGCGGTCAGGTTGTCCTTCAACTGGATTTGGTGCGACGGTTCGGCTGCATCGCGAAGAGAAATCACGGAGTATTGCAGTTGATCGGCGATGCACAACAGCACCGAATCGTTACCCGCCAGCACTGGCCGCCAGAAAAAGTCGAAAGCCGAGCGGTTTCGCTCCTGCCAGACAAAAATTGATCCCGCAGCTAGCAGTGCCACTCCAATTGAGGCCAACGCAATTAAGAGCGGAAGCTTACGCCGGGTCTTGGCTGGGTGCGCATCGGATGGTGCTTCGGGATGTGCAAGATGCTCCGCATGGAGAAGAGCCAAGGCTGGCAAAGCTCCATCCTGGCTGCCCTTCGGCCAATGAAATTGTGGAACATAGGAACCGGAAGGCAGCGTAATCCGAAGTTCGTCCTCATGCGCCGGTTCTTGGTAGTACTGCGCCACCCGTTTGCGGATCTCGGCGGCGGTCACTCGAACTATCGGATCGGAAGCGGTATCGTACTCCGCATCTCGCCCGAAGATTTCAATTCCCAGCGTGCGTTCCTTGATGCCCTCCGTCTCGCCCGCCAGAGTAAGTTCCGTAACAAAACGCAGGAAGGACGGGAAGCGCTTGCTCTGGCTGAAGTGAGCATTGGAAAGCAGCCGCTCCAACTGAGCGCGGACTTCGCTTTTTTCGGATTCGCTCAGGATTGTATGGCTCTTATCCGCCGAATCTATCGACATCTATTCGCTGCTCCACCCAACTCGCCCTAGACGGATGGATTATACATCTCCTCGAATCTCTCCACGTCAAGTCGTTGATACTAAATAAACTTATCCCGATAATTTACCGGAAAAGAATGGACCCATGCCGTAAGGACCTTAACAGCCTTTGAACACGACGCCTACAAAGGGTTGGTTTTTAAGCCCCTATTCTCCGGACTTCCAAAGCGCGCACCATGTGCCGAATTCCGGTTACCGAGGGGTGAGGACCATCGGAGGCTACACGTTGAAAACTCATAAGAACAGACGACAACTGTCTCTGTGGCACTGGGGCGGAATCGCGATCCTCTTGGCCTTGCTGGCCAACGGCGCCTTTCTGGCCAACGCGCAAATCGCAACCACTACAGCAACGCTCTCAGGCACGGTCTCGGATCCTTCCGGCGCGATTGTGCCGGGCGCATCGGTGACTCTGGCTAGCGCCGAGAAAGGCATCACACGCAACTTCACCGCGGACGACGCTGGCCGGTACAGCTTCAGCCAACTGCCCGCGTCTACGTACACCCTCACCGTCAAAGAGAATGGATTTGAGGTTTATCAACAGAATGGCATCGTGCTGGACGCCGGCCTCTCGGCCACCCAGAACGTGACCCTGACCGTGGGGTCCGAAGCGCAGTCGGTTACCGTGACCGCCGATGCGTCCAACCTGAACACCGAAAATTCGAATGTGGCGGCAGACATCGACGCCAAGGAGATCGTCGAACTACCCCTCAACACGCGTAATGTCTATGGCCTCGCCACCCTCAACTCTTCCGTGAATAACACTTCGGAAGGCCAGATGCTCCTCGGGGGCGGCAGCAACAGCACCGACAACGCAGATCAGGACATTTCCTTCCTGAATTTTGCCGGCGGCTTCTTCGGCACCTCCGCCTTCTTGCTCGATGGCTCATGGGATACCGATCCCGAGTGGGGCGCAGTCATCTATGTGCCTTCCGTGGACGCGGTCCAGGAATTCAAAATCCAGAACAACTCATTCACCGCCCAATATGGTTGGAGCACGGGTAACGTGGTGAATGTAGTCACCAAGTCGGGAACCAACTCGTTCCACGGCTCCGCTTACGAGTTTTACCGCAACCAGAATCTCGACGCTAACCAGTGGTTCGCCGACCACGACAATACACCCATTGCCAAGCTCAGCCGCAACCAGACTGGCGCTTCAGCCGGTGGCCCGCTCTACATCCCCGGTATCTACAAGCAACGGGAGAAGACCTTCATCTTCGGCCTGTACGAGCACTTCACCGTAACAACCCCCAGCATCGCCACCTACACTGTTCCCGACGCCAACTTTCTCGCTGGCAACTTCTCCGAGATTCTTGGCGGCAATTCCGGGCAGGTCGATGACCTTGGCCGGCCCATCATGGTAGGACAAATTTATGATCCCCGCAGCGCATTCATGATCACGAATGGCCAATCGTATACCGTAGGCGGGCAGACATATATCGCAGCAAACAACAATGGCGATTGCAAGACCACCTGCTATATTCGCAACCCTGTTCCGGGGAACATCCTTAGCAACAACTTTGCCGGCTATTCTCCGGATCCAGTTGGCGCCAAGCTGCTTAGCTACTACCCCAAAGCGACGTCTTCCGGGCTTACCAATAACCTCGTTGTATCGGCATCCGCGCCTGCCACTTCAGATGAGTACCTGATCCGGGTCGACCATAACATCAGCAATTCATCCAGAGCCTATTTCCGCTACTCCTACAAGAAGGAGTCCAAGACGGGGTCGGCGGACAACTGGGGATCCGACCCAGCCGGTCCAGGCAACAACCGGCCCAACAACCGTTGGGGCATGTGGGCAGGGCTCTCCCAGATATTCAGCCCCACATTTACCATGAACATTACCGCTGGCGTCCAACTTTGGCATGAAACGTCCGATAACCAGTCGTTCGGGTTCGACCCCTCAACGACCCTCGGACTTCCAGCTTACGTCACCGAAACCTACCCACTGTTCCCGATCGTAGACGTCGGCAGCCAGTCGAACCTGGGCCCAGGCGGAAACGACCAACAGGCCGTCACAAATCACGGCCCCATCGGCACCGTGTCTGTGGATTTCATCAAGCTGCATGGAAAGCATACGTTCAACTTCGGATTTATGGGCGTGGAGCAGGTAGACAGCCAGCATAATTATTTCCAGGATACTTTGGCATTCAACGGAGGGTTCACAGGCGGACCCGATCCAGGACAAGGATTGTCATTTCCGACTGGCAATGGCGTGGCGGAAATGCTTTTCGGAACTCTTGACTCGGCAACCGCTGGGACCTCGTATAACCCCTTGGTCTCAAACCACCTGTTCGGCGAGTATGTGCAGGACGACTGGAGAGCAACCCACAGCCTAACGCTGAATCTTGGCCTCCGCTACGAGATTCAAACCCCGGACACCTATCGGCATAACGAGGCTTCCACATTCAACCCGAATATTCTGAACCCAGTCAGTTACGGGGTCGGCGCGCCCTATCTGGGTGCGCTCCAGTTCCTTGGACCTGGGAATCGCGACGTATACAACCCGAACTATCGCAATTGGGCGCCACGCCTGGGCCTGTCGTACCAGATAGGGCATAAGGCAGTCATCCATGGTGGATATGGCATCTTTTATCCGGAAGGAGTTACCTGCTGCTTCCCTGGCGATTCCGATGGGTTTGCCGCGGCAACCAACGCCAACACGAGCCTCAACGGCGGCATCAATCCCAACCCGAACATCACCACCAGCGACCCCTGGAATAATACCTTCAATCAGATCACGGGGAACTCTCAGGGCGAATATCAACAGCTCGGCAACGGGGTCAGCAGCGTTTTCAAAAGCCGCCCTTCGCCCTACGTCCAGCAATGGCTGCTCGGCTTGCAATATGCGATAACGCCGAACGATTCGATCGATGTGAACTATCTGGGCAATCGCGGCACTCGCATGAACGGCGGCACCTTTCAACACAACCAGTTGAATCCGCAGTACCTGTCGATGCCGACCACAGCTCTCCAGACGGCGGTTGCCAATCCGTTCTATGGACACATCGCGTCGAGTTCTTGCAACTTGAACAACGCGACGGTGCCCCAATATCAGCTGCTTTCGCCCTATCCGCAGTTTTGCAGCCCCGTAGTGAGCGAAGGCGTGGGCGAGGTCGATGCGCCTGTTGGCTTCTCCGACTACAACTCTCTGCAGGTCACTTACAACCATCGCATCAGCAAGGGACTGACCGCGCTGGTCTCTTACACCTACTCCAAGTTCCTCGACAACGTCGAGGGCAACAACTCCTGGTCCTACAACGGCAACAGCGGTCCGGCAAACAACTACAACCTGGCCGCGGAAAAGAGCGTCGACGGCTCCGACATTCCTCACAGCCTGGTCGCAAGCTACATCTATCAATTGCCGGTTGGGCGCGGCAAGACCTTCGGCTCTGGGATGGGCCGCGCCGCGAACGCTGTGCTGGGCGGCTGGGAGATTTCCGGGATCGCAAGCTTCAAGGCAGGAATTCCAATCAGCATCTCCGGCAACGATATCGCTACATTCGGCGGCAATCCAAGGCCGGACTACAGCGGAAACCTTCATGTCTCTCACCCCGGTATCCACGAGTGGTTCAACACAGGCGCTTTCGCATTCTCAAAACTGGCTGTCAATGGCGGCGACACCTGGGGCAACACGCCCCGTTTCTTCTCCGATCTTCGCGGCCCTCACTACCAGAACTGGGACACATCCATCGACAAAAACTGGACGTTCAAAGACAACATGAGAGCCCAGTTCCGCTTCGAGACATACAACACATTCAACCATCCAAATTTCTACTCTCCATCGGGCACCGGTTACACCGGTTGCGATCCCAATGCCAACCCCGCTTCTTGCCCCAGCAGTTTCGGGCAAATCACGAACACCTTCCCATCCAGAAATGTTCAACTGGCTGGAAAGTTCTATTGGTAATCCACACGTGAAGAACTATCTAACTCCGTTGCTCCTGCTCGCGCTGCTGACCGAACCCTTGACCGGGTTCGGCCAGCAGCCGGATTCGTCCTTCAATGCATTGATTCGAACAGCCCAGCAAGCGCAGGCAGTGAATGACTACGCGGCGGCTGTAAACGCCTACAAGCAAGCCGTGAGGATACAGCCGGATATGGCCGAGTTATGGACAAATCTGGGAGTTATGGAGGAAGAAACCGGAGACTTTGCCGATTCTCTTCCAAGCTTTCAACACGCCAATCGTCTGAATCCATCTCTTTACGTCCCCAATCTATTTCTGGGCATCGATTACGTTCGGGCAGGCAAACCCAAAGAAGCCATCCCCTACCTTTCGAAGGCAAAAAGAAGCAACGCTATCGACCCTCTGCCACGGATCTCTCTTGGCCGTGCTTATACCGCTCTCGGCAAATACTCTGCAGCCGCTGAGCAATTCAGGCGCGCGCTCGCCCTCGATTCCAAGCAGAGTTCCACTTGGTTCGCGCTCGGAATCGCCTACCTCGACCAGTTGGAAGCAGACTCACGCAGGATGGCCACCGAAGACAAAAGCTCTGCCTATGCAAAAGCCCTTTTTGCAGAGTCGCTGGCCAAGCAATCCAGATACGCCGAGGCAACAAAAGCATTCCAAAGCGCCATCGACTCCACACCTCAGCCTCCATGCTTGCATTCCGAACTAGGCTGGTCACTACTCAAAGAGGGTAACGACACAGGAGCAGCGTCCGAGTTCAACAAAGATGAAAGCACGAACCCGCAGTGCAGTTTGGCGAAGCTCGGCGAAGCAGAGCTATGGATGTCTCGCGGCGCAAACCAAGACGCTCTAAAGCTCTTGAATGAACTATGGGAACGCGATCGCGGATTCCTGCAGTCCAACTTGGCAATCCTCTTCGACGGTTCTTCTCTAGAACGTGCCTCGGCTTTAACGAGCCTGCTTGCGCAACAGCGCGATACCCTCCCGGCAGACATGTACAACGCTCTCATCGCCGCGATCAGCGGATCGGGTCAAGACGGCATCGCGGTCGCGGCCATGCGCGATCCGAGCCCTGCGTCAGCGGCGACACCCGCTCAAGATAATCGTGAAAGTACAGCATCGTATTATGCGGCAGGACAGTTCGAGCGCTGCTCCAAACGGCTCATGTCAAGCCTCACCAGCCGCCAGCCCGACAATCTTCTGCTCCTCGCTACCTGCTCTTTCATGACCGGAGACTACGAGCGCACCGCCGAGGCAAGCGTCGCCCTGTCAACCGTCTCTCCCAACTCTGCAGCAGCGCTGTATTGGTCCGTTCAAGCCAACGAGCGGCTGGCTTTTCAGTCGTTAGCCCACTTTGAACAACTGGAGCCGAACTCCGTGAAGTCACATATTCTGCTCGGCGATATCTACCGCCAGCGCAAGGTCTTCGACACTGCTCTAAGCGAGTATAAGGAAGCCCTGGAGATCGCTCCCAATGATCCCGCCGCGATGCTGGGACTTGCTTCGGCGTATCTCGGTAACGATGATGTCGACAAGACCATTGCAACCGCTCGAGCAGCACTGCTGCATAGCCCCGAAGATCCGGAATTGAATCTCGTGATGGCGGAAGCTCTGATGGTCCATCACAATTATGCAGATGCGGAGCCGTTCCTTCAAAAGAGCCTCAACGCCAAGCCGCAAATGCTGCCACACGTCCACGCGTTGCTGGGCGAAGTCTATGCGGATGCAGGAAAAAACCAGCAGGCAATCGCGCAGTTGAAGATGGGCGCCGAGAGCGACGAAGACGGCAGCCTACACTATCAGTTATCGCGGTTGTATCGTCAGGCCGGCGACAGCAAGAGTGCGACCGAGGCATTGCAACAGATGCAGACCATTCGCAAGCAGGAACATGATCGGTCGGCATTTGCAACCAAGGACGCAGGTCCCGCTCTTACCGCGGAGGATGCGCCCAATTAAGACTAGGAATACATAAGCCACGCCGATGTTACACCGTCCCTCGCTCATCATCGACATACAACCTCCGAAAAAGCGTTAGCCCAGGAGCCCTCATGCGTTTGCACTGCTATTTTTTGGGGACGGTCCTCCTCGCCCTCATCTTCGGTTGCCCTGTGCTTTCGATGCTTCACGCGCAATCCAATCATCCCCTCACAAAAGCCGCGCCTCTTGCCATCAACGCTGCTGTGTCCCCATTGTCCAATGGAATCGACGTCAAGGTTGGAGAGATACACGAACAGATCACAGCCTTGCGAGACGATGTCCTGCGCATTCGTATCGCGCGCGGCAGTTCCCTTCCCGAAGATGCGTCCTGGGCAGTCCTGCCAACCGCGCGGCATAGCTCTGTCGCAATAACCCCAGCCACAAACAAGGAGCATTTCGGATTTCGTACGCACGCATTGATTGTTGAACTCGACGGCACGACGCTTGAACTGACGATCCGCAATCTCGATGGAGAGATTCTGCAACAGGACGCTCGACCCATCCGATGGGACGGTGACGCCTTTCGCATCTACAAAGCCATGCCTCTTGACGAACACTACTTCGGCCTCGGTGATAAGACTGGCCCGCTCGACCGGCGCGACCAGGCATTCACGCTATGGAACACAGACGCCTATCGATTTCAGGAATCCACCGATCCCATCTACAAGAGCATTCCGTACTTCATGACCTTCCGCGCAGGGCAGGCCATAGGCGTGTTGCTGGACAACACATGGCGCACCAGCTTCGACTTCGGCAAAGAGTCTCCAGAGACCTATTCCTTTGGCGCTGTCAACGGACCCGTTGACTACTACCTCTTTTACGGCCCGTCGCCCAAGCAAGTTGTGGAGACCTATGCGTGGCTCACGGGAACTCCACCGCTGCCGCCGCTATGGTCGCTCGGCTATCAACAATCGCGCTACAGCTACATGACTCAGGATCGCGTCCTCGAAGTCGCAAATCGCCTAAGAGCCGACCGTATTCCAACCGATGCGATCTATCTCGACATCGATTTCCAGGAAAAAAATCGACCCTTCACTATCAACACAAAAGCTTTTCCCAGCTTCTCTGAAATGATCGCGCAGCTTAAATCGAAGAGCTTTCATGTCGTGACCATCACCGATTTGCATATCGCCAATCTTCCCGGCTCACACTACTTACCATACGATAGTGGTATCGCCGGCGATCACTTCGTTAAGAATCCGGATGGTTCTATTTATACCGGTCGTGTATGGCCTGGTCCTAGCGTCTTTCCAGACTTCACGCGCCAACAAACACGTGCCTGGTGGGGCTCTCTCTATCGAGATCTGAATCGCGACGGCGTCGAGGGCTTTTGGAATGACATGAATGAGCCCTCTGTCTTCGATACAAAGACCAAAACCATACCCGAAGATGTTGTACATCATATCGATGAGCCTGGCTTCGCGACTCGTACGGCGACCCACGCGGAAATCCATGATGTCTATGGCATGGAAAACTCGCGTGCGACCTTCGAAGGCTTGAAACTACTAGATCCCGGCGAGCGGCCGTTCGTTCTCACCAGAGCAACATATGCAGGAGGCCAGCGCTACGCCGCCACATGGACTGGAGACAACAGCAGCAGTTGGAATCATCTGCGCCTGGCCACTCCCATGCTCGAGAATCTCGGCCTGAGTGGCTTTGCCTTCAGCGGAGCCGATGTGGGCGGCTATGCAGGAACTCCGACGCAGGACTTGCTGACAAAATGGTTCGAAGTAGCAGCCTTTCAGCCCATCGACCGCAACCATACCGAGAAAGACACGGGCGATCAGGAGCCATGGGTCGGCGGACCGGACCAGGAATCGATTCGCCGCCACTTTATCGAGACGCGCTATCAGCTCATGCCTTATCTCTATACGCTCGCCGAAGAAGCAACTCAAAGCGGCCTTCCCATACTACGCCCGCTCTTTCTTGAATTTCCCGATGCTGCAACCGATCATCGCCCCATCGACACCGACCCTGCGGCAGCCAGCGAGTTTCTTCTGGGACCGGACTTGCTCATCGCGCCTCCACAATACGGCGATGAGCTCGACGCCTACACTGTTGAATTCCCTTCCTCCGATTGGTTCAATTTTTGGACCGGAGAAAAAATCACATTCCCCGCAACGGTTGCAACTCCCGATCCAACTTCCGTTCCAGCCCCACCGCCACTGCCCTCGATCCAGGTCTCTCCAGAACTAGCTCAGCTTCCCGTTTTCGTTCATGCAGGCTCCATCCTGCCCATGGCTCCTGTCGTTCAGAGCACGAATGAGACACCGCAAGGAGCGCTCACGCTTCGCGTCTACGTAGGCGACCATTGCGCAGGTGACCTGTACCAGGACGACGGCAAGACCTACGCTTATCAACACGGGGCGTACCTGCGCATGAAGTTTAGTTGTGAGCAGACGTCAGAAGGGCTGCGTCTCAACATCAGCCCACACGAGGGCTCGTATCCCGCGTGGTGGAAAGAGATCCGCGCTGAAATCTACGGCTGGACACCTAAGTCGGGCGACTTGTTAGTGAACGGAAAGCCGATTGCTGAACACGCGAGCCTGCAGGCTCAAGAAGTTCAGTTTGTCATTGCGGATGACGGCAAAGGCATGACAGTTGAGTTGAAGTAAAATCGCGCCCCAAACTCGCTTCCTCATAGCACAGCGCGTAACGCAAGCTGCGACCAGTGCTAGGTAACCCTACGCAGCTTGCTCACCCGTCCTACTTCCACCCATTCCACCACAAAGATATTTCCGGCATGATCGAAACAAGCTCCATGCGGGCACACAAACTTGCCTGGCTTAAAGCTATCGCGCGTGAGCTTGCGCGTGGCCATATAGTCGCTCGAAGAGTCGTCGCCGAGATGCTCAATAATGCGATTGTCGCGATCCATCAGCGTGACACGAGCAAACAGGTCGGGCACCACCATATCGCCATTCTTGTAGATGTTGAAATGGCATGGCGCGTTGGTTCCATAGAGGAAGTCGATGTGCTTGCCATCGAGTGTGAAGCGCTGAATTCGCTTGTTGCTGCGGTCCGCAACATTGAGTACCGGTTCGGCGCCGCGCGTGTCTAGGAGGATGCCATGAGGACAGAGCAACTGGCCTGCTTCCTTGCCTGGCCCTCCAAATGTACGGATATATTCACCCTTGCTGTTGTACTGGAGGATATAGCTCGAGCCGTATCCATCCCCAATGTAGATATCCCCGTTCGGCCCCACCGCCAGATTAGTCGGACTGTATTTCAAGGCCTTCCCATCCGGGCCTGGCTTAGCATAGGCTTCCGATTCCTTGGGATAGCCCAGTGTGAAAACCTCTTCGCCATTTAACGTAGTCTTCACCACAAGCCCGCGTTGAATATCGCAGAGATAAAAAAACTCGATCTTGCCTTCTTTGCGAATGAAAAGCCCATGCGCACCACCACGAAACTCCTTACCCCAGCTCTTGACGAAATTGCCTTGAGCATCAAACACCACCATGCTGTCCGGCTTTTCGCTGGTCGAATACACCGTGTGATGGATATAAATATGTCCTTGTGAATCTTCGCAAACACCATGCGTGTTGCCATATTGAATATCGGATGGAAGCTCGCCCCAGTCGTGCGTAACCTCATAGACATGATCGCCCGATCCTATAACCGGCTTGTTGCTTCCGGACTTATTCGTCACTCCGAGTATCAGCGGCGCAACAAGGCCCGTGCCGGCCTGAGTGAGAAATTCACGGCGAGTTACAACCATAATTATTCTTCCTCCCGACTTGTTCTTGTGAGGGCATCAGCGATTTTACCCATGGCGCGTGATTGCCACTTGGCTTGCTGCTTCATTCGCGGGAGCGATCTTAGCAGTCTATTCAAACGTGGGGCAAGTCCTCTGCCAAATTGTCCTAGTCAACACCCCAAGCGTGGCTGCGTTCATTCCGATCGAAGGGCTTGCATGGGATCGACGGATGCCGCCCGACGCGCCGGAGCAACAACTGCCAACAGAGCAACCACAAGCAACGCGGCCGCACCCAACAGCAGGCTGGAAAAATTGCTGCCCGATTGCAGTTCAAGAAGCTGGCGCACGGCCCGAGTGGCGAGAAGTGAGATGATCGTTCCCGCCAACAGCCCAAGTACTGTCTGCACGATAGTATTCCAACCAATCGAAAGAAGTATCGACCGGCGCTGCGCTCCCAATGCGACGCGAATGCCGATCTCTCGCGTGCGCAGGGTCACCGTCCGCATCAGCAATCCATACAGCCCGAGAGCCGTGAGTAGCATAGCCAGGACCGCAAAGACAGTTGAGACACTGACCAGCATCCGCTCGCGGCTCAAATCCTGGTGAATAAGCTGCGTCATACTATTCATCTTGACTTCCACAGCCGACGGCAGCACCTGCCGCGTCACGTTTCGAATGGCTGCCATAGCCGGAGCATCGGAGTTGGCGCGAACAACCAAATAGTTCATCTGAGCATAGTTCTGCGCAGATGTCTCAGGCCGAAAGATCTGATAAAAGATATGCGGCGCCGGTTGGCGCAGGGAGACAAACTTCGCGTCCTCGACTACCGCGGTGACTCGGCATGCATTCTTTAAATCCAGTTCCGTGCCATCCGGGTTGGGCCACGATGAAAAATACACCAGTTGATCGACCGCGCTCTCATGCGGAAAGAAGAAGCTCGCCGAAGACCGGCTGAGAACGCACACATTCACGCCGGAGGACGAACTCCCTGTGTCGCCTTCCAGAACTTGTGTCCCTGCAGCGGCAAAGTATCCCGAAGAAGCCCGGAGATAGAAGACGCTTGGATCGCTATGAATTGTGTGATCGCGATCGATCGAAAAAACCCTGCTCGCACCAAACGATCCTGAGAAGGGAGGCTCATCAATGAAACCCGCGGCCTCGACTTGCGGTTCATCCTGCGCCGCATGGAGTAAGCGGCTGGATAAGTTTGCGGCTGCCGCGTCGTTAAGCTTGAGGCTATGCAGGTCGATAGCCGCGATCGCCGCGCCCTTGGGGCGAAAGCCTGCCTGCCCTCCGGTAAGCGAGGCAAGCACTCCGGCGACAAGCACACTGCAAGTTATGAGGCCAAGCGAGACTGCCACTTGCAAACTGATGGCCAGTCCACCCATCTGTTTCGAAGCGATACTATGGCTGCTGGCCTTCAGGTCGAGCGAAGGCGCTGTTTTGCTGGCGCACAGCGCAGGCCACAGACCCGCTCCAAGCGCAACCAGCACCGCGGTGGCCGCATTTACAGCCAGAATGACGGCATTCGGATGCAGGTCCATCTGCGAGGGCGTGCCTTTGCTGCCGAGCATCGAGACCAACGCGTTCGCGGCGACCCAGCCGATAAATACACCACCGATCAGTCCCGGAACAATCAGTAGGATTGACTCCACAAGCACTTGGCGAATCAGGCTCGACCGCTGCGCACCCAGAGCGCTGCGCATGGCGAATTCCTGTTGCCTGCCGCTTACCCGCGCCAGCATCACCAGCGCAGTATTCACGCAGCAAAGCGCCAGCAGAAAAACCACCAGTATCTCCATGACCACCAGCGGACGCGCATAGGTCATCTTGACCCACGAAACGCCGCTCCGGCCGCTCTGCACATCCAGGCGAAAAGCCCGGAAGAACTGGTTCATGAAGATCCCAGAAGGGTCGGCCTGCTTACGCACCGAGGGCTCGATGGCCTTGGTTTCAGTGATGACATTGGCAAGCGTGATCCCAGGCTTGAGCCTGCCCAGGGCGTAGAGACTCAGATGCCCGGGATTGGTCTGAAAATCCTTCTCATAAAGAACATTGCCGAAGGACATGGGCAGATAAATGGAGGGCGCAAAATTGGCCGTGAGTCCGTCAAAAGCTTGCGGCATCACCCCAAGGACGACGACAGGCTTATCGTCTACAAACAGCGACTGCCCAATTGCGTTTGGATTGCCATGGAACTGGCTCTGCCAATAGGCATAACTGAGAACCGCAGGCGTGCCTTGCGAATTCCCGCCAACATCTTGTTGCTCACTGAAAAAATCGCCCAAATACGGTTGAATCTGCAGCACCTTGAATGCGTTTCCCGTAAGCAACTGAATGCGCTCATCGTGCACATACGCAGCCGCTCTTACAGAAACCTTGTCGCTGCACCACGCCAAAATATCCTCTGAGGTCTTCTGCTGATGACGAAGCGCGGCATATTCCGGCCCGCTTAGGCCAATCAGCGAACTATCTTTGCGCATGCCGTACTGCACAAGCTGGCCTGGATTGGGAACCGGCAATCCTTTGAGGATGATAGCCCACGTTAGCGTAAAAACTGCAGTGTTCGCTCCCGCGCCGAGAGCCAGCGTTAAGATCGCGATGAAAGAAATACCGGGAGACCTGTGAATCCGCCGAAGCGCGTACCTGGCGTCGGCGCAGAGCGATTCGACCGCCGGCCATTGCCAAACGTCGCGGCTGCGCTGTTCGATCAGCGCCGTATTGCCAAACTCGCGCTTTGCCAATCGTTCCGCCTCTGACCGCGGCATGCCGTCCTCCATCAGCTCATCGAGCTTCTCTTCGAGATGCTCCCGCATCGATACGGCAAGATCGTCATAACGGCGGCCGCGTGAAAAGAGCTGTTTGAGACTTAGCATGGCGAACTCCTCGTCATTCTGGAGGAAATTTTAACCCAAAATACCTATACTTAAAATAGTATTGCCGAAAATTACCCTTCCCGTTCCGGCAGGCTCTGCAGATCGATCCCCAACTGTTGGCACTTTTTGTAGAGATGGCTGCGCTCCAAGCCCAGCGTCTTCGCCGTCTGTGTAATGTTCTTGTGGCATCGATCAAGCTCCGCCAACACAGTTGCGCGCTCAAAAACAAGCACTCGCTCTGCAAGCGGACCATTCGATCCGGAGGAGACTCCCGGAGTCGATCGCTCTTTGCCGGCTGACGAAGGCAACACCAGCCGTACAGCCTCAGCATTGACACCATCCTCCGCAAGCAGCAGCAGCCGCTCCACAACATTCCTCAGCTCGCGAATGTTGCCAGGCCACGCATACCTCGCAAGCGCTGATATAGCGTCGTTGGTAAAGGGAACCGCCTTCCAGCCATTCTGCGCGCTCACCTGTCGGGCAAAGTGCTCGACCAGCGCAGGCAAATCGTCCAGGCGTTGCCGCAGCGGTGGCAATTCAACCGGAAAGACCAAAACGCGATGATACAGATCGCGTCGAAATCCTCCCGTCTCGACCAGTTGCTCCAGGTTGCGATGCGTGGCCACCACGACGCGCACGTCCACCACCGTGGGCTTGCCCGAACCGATGCGCTCCACTTCGCCCTCTTCCAGCACGCGCAGCAATTTGGCCTGCATAGCCTGTGGCATATCGCCAATCTCATCCAGAAACAAGGTCCCGCGATGCGCCTGCTCAAACTTGCCCGTGTATCGCTGCGCCGCGCCCGTAAACGCGCCCTTTTCATGGCCAAAGAGCTCGCTCTCAATCAACTCCGCCGGCACAGCGGCGCAGTTCAGCGTGACAAACGGCCCTACAGCCCGTGCGCTCTTTTCGTGCAGGGTGCGAGCCACAAGTTCTTTGCCTGTTCCGGTCTCTCCATAGATGCACACTCGCGACTCGCTTGCAGCCACACGCTCAATCTGCGCCATCACGCGGCGCATCACATTGCTTGTCCAAACCAACGTATGTTTGCCCACACGAAGCTTTAGATCGCGATTCTCATGCTCCAGCCGCGTCAGCTTGTACGCATTCTCAACCGTCACCAGCAACTTCTCGGTCGAAAGCGGCTTCTCCAGAAAATCAAGCGCGCCGAGCCGCGTGGCGCGTACCGCCATTTCAATATGCGCTTGCCCACTCATCATCACCACGGGCGCAGCCACGCCCGCAGTCTTGAGGTCTTCAAGCAGTGCCAGGCCATCACGCCGAGGCATAACCACATCGCTCAGGATCAGGTCGAAAGGCTCCGTACGCGCTAGCTCCAGCGCACGAGCGGCGTTGTCGCAAACCGTAGCCTCATGCCCGGCCAGCCGAAAAGCCCGCGCCAATGAGGCCAGCGTATTGGCTTCGTCGTCCACAATCAGAATGTGTGCCTTCATGTACCCCGCTTGTCTTTCATGCTTGAGTTTCACCGGTTGAGGCCGCTTTGGGAAAGATCAGCACAAATGCAGCGCCTCCGCCGGGCTGGCTTTCCACGCTGATGGTTCCTGCATGATCCGCCATCACCGACTGCACAATCGCCAGTCCCAGCCCCGTACCATGCTGCTTGGTAGTGTAGTAGGGCGTGAACAGCCGTTCGCATTCTTCCGGCGTAAGCCCCTCGCCGGTATCGGCAACGCGAATCTCGATGTGATCATCCAGGCATTTTGCTGAGAGCGTCAACTTGCCTCCATCCGGCATGGCGTCCATCGCATTCAAAACCAGATTGCTCAGTGCACGATGCAGCATCTCGGGATCGGCGTCGATCGGCAGCGGCCCAGTATCCAGCATCATGCAGCAATCGATCTTCTGCTCCCCGGCGGAAGTAACATCGCACTCTTCTGCCGCTGTTCCCTTCCAGGGAAAATAGAGCAGCGCTACACGGGTAATCGCCTCTGCAGCGTCCATCCGCTCCAGATGCGGCTTAGGCATCTTGCTGAAGTCGCTGAAGCGCCCAATGATCGTCTTCAAATTAGCGATCTCCATGCTCAAAGTCCGTGTACTTTCGCGAAAGACCTCATCGAACTCCTCTTCCGGCAACCCTCGCGCATGAACCAGGTTCTCAACCGTAAGCTGCAATGGAAAGAGCGGATTTTTCAACTCGTGGGCCAGCCGACGAGCCAGCTCCCTCCACGCAGCCACGCGCTCGCTTTGGATGAGCTTCTCACGCTGCGCCGTCAACTCGCCGGTCATGTGGTTGAAGCTTCGCGCCAGCGTACCCACCTCATCTCGACTGCGGGCATCCACACGCGTATCCCAGTTTCCTCGTGCAACCTCCTCAGCCGCGCGCGCCAGCTCTTCAATAGGCCGCGAAACACGGCCCGCAATCCACACGCTGCAACCAATCGCCAGCAAGATGCCCGTCGCCGCAACGCCATAGGCAATAGCGCGAATGTGCTGCTGCGCCTCTACCATCTGCCTTCGCGAGGCCGACACCACCAGCACAGCCATAACCTGGCCTGCCTCGCTCTTCAATGGCAGGACGGTTGCGCTCACGCTGTCATCCCGCCGGTCGGTCAGGTAAACGATCGAGCTCGACTGCTGGCCGGTTCGCCGCACGGCGTCAATCAGCGGCTGGTAGCGAGCGGCGTTCGCCACCACGCCATTGACGCCAAGCAGCCGCTTCGGATCAAAAGAAGATTGGGTCGATGCAGCAGCATCTGCTGCCCCATCGCTGCTATAGAGATAAGCCTCCACGCCTGCTGGTGTCGGCAGGTCGGCGAGAAATTGCTGATCCAACCGCATGCCGCCAAGAATTCGGACCTGCGGCGCGCCGCGAACTGGCCGTACCGCAAACACGCCCAAGGCGCTCGCGCCATCAGGCAAGTCCTCGCGCTTGAGAAAAACCTGCGCCCCAACACCATTGACCGCAGCTTCGGGATAACCAAAGCGCGCCGGCCATTGCGCCGAGCTCACAATATTTCCATCCGGCCCCACGATCTCGAGGAAATCCACTCGCACCTCGATAGCCAGCGCCTGCGCCTCGGTCAGCTCGGGAGCAGCATCGGAAGACTGCGACAATTCGAGAGCCATGTTCCGCACGCGCTCTGCATTCGCCAGACGATCCACCGCAGAAGCCACATCCGCCGAGCGATGTTGGAACTCCCGTTGAAACTGGCTCACCAGCAGCGAAGTCTTCTCCTGGTCTTGTTGGTTGAAGACCTCGCGAATGCGCACAAGCACAGTCCACGCCACCGCCGCGACAGCCGCTGCGATAGTCAGCGAAAAGAGCAACAACAATCTCTGACGCAGGCTCACGGCGCCTCTTCACTGCTGCTCGGCAGGCTTACATTCGCCAGGTCGGGAAGCCCCTCGGCAGTCAACTGCAGATCGCGCAAGCGCCCGCTCACCGCCCAGGCTCGAGGAAGATAAAGCAGCGGAATTACAGCGTGCCGGTCGAGAAACTCCCGCTCTGCCTTGTAGCTCGCAACGGCGTCTTGCGCAAGTACAGGCGCATTCAGGCCAAGCCGTCGCAGCATTGCATTCAGAGCCTCCGCCGGAGTTCCACCCACCACAGGAAAGGTTCGCAACACCAAGTCGGCATTTATCGGAATACTACCGTTCGATGCGGCCGCTATCACCCGCACCGTAAAACCCGCATCGTGCAGATTCAGCGCCAGCCGTTCAGCGGCCAACTGCATCGCGCCCGTTCCATCGACAGCCAGCGTCAGTGGCGGAGGTGCGACTCCACCCCGCAATGCCTGCGCACGGCTCAGATCGCGTTCTGCAGGGAAGAGAAAACTGTATCCCGAGAGCGATGCCGGCAACAGGCTGGCGGTAACTTCACCCTGCTTCTGAAAAATGACTTGAAACAGCGCCGCGCGATCCATTGCCAGGGCCATCGCCGCGCGCAGTTGTGGAGCAAGCTCCGTGTTATGGATTTCAACCGCGAGCAGCGCCACCGATGGCGAAACAACCACATTCATCCGCTGCTGATGCGCCTGCCGGATATCGCTCGGGCGCACCTCAGCAAGATCGGCGTTGCCCAGGCTCAGGTCCATCCACTGCTCGTGCGCCGGACGATGCGCATCGATCTCGATCGCATCTAAAAATGGCCGCCCTTGCCAGCAATCGTCATTGGCCTCCAGCCGAACCACACCATCCTTCGCATCTTTCATCCGAAAGGGCCCAGTCCCCAGAATTGCAGGTCCACCGGTTTCAACTTCCGCGGCCTGCGCCGAAGATCCTTTGATCAGAAACTCGCTCTCCGCAAGCAGCGCCGGGAGATCCGGCATCGGGTTATCGCCAAGGAACACCACCGACAGCCCAAGGGTTCGAACCGCCGTCCAAGGGCAAGCAGTCGCGCGGCACGATTCTTCCAACGAAGTCACCACCGCCAGCGCATTCAACGGCCGGCTATTGTGAAAGCTCACGCCCGGCCGCAGCCAAAATTGCCATCGGTGCCCGCCGTCGTCCGAAGCCCATCGCACCGCCAGCGACGGACGCACCGCCCCGTCAAAGTCCACGCGAGTCAACCCATCGAGCACAAGCCGCCACGCAATTCCGTCCGACCTTTGCAGTGGATCGCCTTCCACCTCCACACGCAGCGATCCGCCATAATGCGGACGCGTCCTCGCGCCCGCACTCACTGCCATAGCGGTCAGCATCAGAGTTACAACGATGTGTCTTGCCAACATTGCATTAAGGGCACAGCGCGGTAACACGATCCACCTCGTAATCTCTCGCATTCTTGCGCACCACCGCCCACACGCTAGCGCCATCCGGAGCCGTCGACAGCGCCATGACCGTGCCTCCCATTTCCAGCGGAGCACTCATAGCAATAGCTTCCTGCGCAGGCAACTCGTAGGCTCGCAGGTGATCGCTCTCCACCTCGCCCGAACCAGAAACAAGGATTTGCGTGCCAGCCCCACAGCCACTGTAGATCGCTGCGAAATCACTACCCCAGTCTCGCGTACCGCTAACTATCTTCAACGCATTCCCAACCACCATCTGTACCTTGCCATCGATTCCGCTCACCAGCAATGCGTATCCGCCCGCAGCCGCTCGTGGAAGCGCCGCCATACTGTAAAACGGTATCAGGTCCACTCCCGGACTGGGTGTGATAACCCCGGTGAAAAAGTCTCGCGAAGCATTGTAGAAGGCATGCACGTTGGCAATCGGCTCTCCAATAACAGGCCACGGATCGTCACTCTCATGACAGCGTACGGACCAATCGCCATTACCCGCGGAGGGTGCATAGCTTCCGCTGCATTCTGTTCCCGCGGTATAAGCTGTAAAACCGAAGCCGTCCGCCACCGGAACCAGCATCCCGCGTGCATCTCGCGAGGAAGCGCGCTGCCGCTCCACTGGAAAGCGTTTATCTTCGCGCCATCCCGCTCCGGTCATCGTGAAAACCACAATGTCGTCCTGCTCCAGAACCACCAGCGCAGCCTTGGTTTCAAGCGAAGCAAGCACCGGCGCACCGGAAATTGCAGTAGCCGTGAGCGAATCCCACACGCGCTTCTTTTCGAGCACCATGCCCGCCTCCGCGACAGGCGCGGCCATCGGCTCTCGATCCACATGCACCATGGCCACCTGGGTCTGATTGCCTTCGACCACTTCAGCCACCCAAAGCCGCTCGCGTACATTCTCGCTCAAAGTCACTCGAATTACGTTCGCGCTCTCCGCGCTGGAGGTCGCCACGCCTCGCGCGCGCAGATCCTGCTCCAGCAGCCACCGAATCGCATGCAACTCTTGCGCCGCAATCGTCGATCGATTGTTCACCGTCAGTTGCGCCTGTCCCGCTCCCAGAATCTCCGCCACCTGCGCGGCAAGTTGCGCCGCAGGCTGCTCCCAGGGACTCTCTGCCTGTGCCAACGGACTCACCATGAGCAAGAGCATCATGCCAAAGAGGCAGCAAGCAATGCGCCCCAACCTTGTCTTCAGGCTCATCATGAATTTCGCTTTCGCATCGGCGCGGATGTCTTTGTTTCCTGCCATAGCTTACACGGAACCATGCCTGGGCAGTCTCGTTGCCGCTTCGACCGCTCAGGCCCGGTCCACATCGTCCACATGCTTCTCAATGCGCGCCAGCCTGCGGAGCCGGTGCGACGTCCTCGCCTTCCATCTCATGCTTCAACGCCGGATTGGCCGCCGCAGCCTTGAAGACATCGTTGGCAAAGAAAAACTTGCCATCCGAAGGCACCATCATCACCTGGATCTTGTCCGACAGCCGCTCCGCGATGATCTTGTTGATCAACAGCGGAGACTGATTCAGCAGCGCTGCCTCGCTCTTCATCCGCTCTCCATCGGCCGCAGCCATCAGCCGCACCCGATTCGCCTCAGCGTCCGCCAACAGATTACGCCGCTCTAACTCAGCCTTGCTGTCGATCACCTTCGCCTCAGCCTCAGCCTGCGCATTCTGAATCGTAGCCTCCTTGCGCGCCTCCGCCTCCAACTTGCTCTGCTCGATCTGCTTCTGTTTCAGCGGCAGCGTGTACTGCATTGCGTCAGCCTCTCCCTTGGCCTCCACTACGCGCGATTGCGCCTCGCCCTCCGACTGCTTCACCTTCTGCACCGCCTCAGCCTCAGCCTGCAACTCGGCAATCTTCACTTGCTTTTGCTGAATCTCGGTAGCCACGCCCATCTGATCGTTTTCTTGCTCTTTCAGCAGCAATCCCTCCAATCCTTTGGCGTATTCGTCAGGCAGTTGAATGTTGCGCAGCATCACCTCATCCACCACAATGCCGTCGGCGCCCAGCTTGCGTGTGATGGTCGCCGCGGCCTTGGCGCGCACTTCCTCACGCTTGCTGCTGAAGATCTCCTGCACCGTGTAGCCAGGCGTCAATTCGCGCCACGCGCTCGCTACCACCGGAGGCACAAGCTCCTTATCCACAGGCTGCGGCAGATGCTCCTCCACATGGTCCAGCCGGCGCGGGTCAAGATGGTAGCGCACAGTAACCGCTAGCGCAATGTTGAGTCCTTCGCGCGATTGCACATCGAGCGCGCTTTTCTGTTTTGAATCTTTGCCGCCCTCATCCGTAATGCCCGCGGTGAAAAGATGATCGCGCAGATCGAATATCTTAACGCTCTGCACCAGCGGAGCAACCCAATGAACGCCCGGATACAGAGTCCCAGGCAGTGTGCCTGCGATCTGGCTTACGCGCACGCCGCCCATCCCGCTCGGCACCACGACAATGCTCGCTGCAATCAACATCGGCAAGCATCCTGTCAGCGCTAACACCACCGGAAGCCGCCATTGCATCGGCTCAAGCGCAGGCTCCACAAGCTTTGGCCCCATCAGGCTGGAATTGCCATTCTGTTTCTTCAGCAAAGCGCGAATCCGCATCCACAGCTCATAGAACGGAATCCCCACAGCGGTCGCCAGCAGCAGCACTCCCGCCACCATCAACAATATCTTCAGTGCGAACATTGGTTCTCTCCCTTGTCCCCGTGATTGCGCCCCTTGTCTTTTCCGGTCTCCGGCCGTGGAGCGAGTATCAGCCGTGCCAGTCCTGCGAAGGTCAACTCTTCAATCAGCAGTCCCACCGCGATCTGCAGCAGTACCGCGCCCATCACGTTCATGGCTTCCGAAACAAATCGCATGGCACCTCCTTACCGCGAAGACGCGGCAGCAATCGCAAGCAGCGCAGGGGCGAGTTGCTTCACATCCTCACTGAGCGCGTTCCGGCTCGCAGGTTCCGACGCAGCTACAGGCTCTGTCTTCGCCAGTTGCACAGCCTGCTTGCCCGATTGAAGAGGAGCTGCTTCAAACAGCCGCGCCGTCTCCTCATTGCGCGTGCCGACAATCCGCACCTGATCCCCCACTGCAACCAGCGCATAGAACTCTTCGATATCCACCCTTCCCATGCGAATACACCCATGCGAGACAGCCTTACCGATCGACTTAGGGTCGTTGGTTCCGTGAATGCCGTATCCCTTCGTGCTCAATCCCATCCAGCGGCTGCCGACAGGATTCGCCGGCCCGGGCTCGACCACGCGGCCGTTGTGACGATACACCGGGTTTGCCACGCGGCGCTCGATCGAAAACGTACCCTCCGGGCTTGGCGTCGAATCCTTGCCCACGGCCACGCTGTAGATCTTCTTCACTTGCCCGTCTTCCATCAGCGCCAGCTTGCGGTCTTCGAGACTCACCACGATCTGCCGCACGGGTTCGTGTAGCGGAGCCTGTTGTGCCACCGCATACATCGTGATTGCCATTGCCATCGCCGCTCCCGCCAAGCTCTTTCTCATCCAGTTCTTCATCGCATCCCCCGTTTGGCTCAATTGCCTGCGCCCATACCAAGTGCAAGCCGTACACCAATCGTTAGTCGATGAAAATAAACAGGTTATGTAGACAAAGAGAGCCGCGCACCGTGTCAAGACACACACACCGTGTCAGTCGTCGCACACGCAACCGGGAGTTAGAGTAGAGGGCAGTTATATGCGAAACTTCGAAGAAACTCCGAAGCAGGATCCGCTATCTTCTGGACAGGATCTCGTCCGCTGACATTAACTGAAAGGCGCACCCCAAGGAGACAACGTTGAAGCATCCAGGACTTGCAGAGCACCTATCCCTGGACGGAATCGGTTGCGGCAGCATCGGCCGCAACCTTTGCGCGACCGCCCCACACGCCCGTCTCGCGGGCAAGGACAACTACCCGAGGCGCGCTTCGCTGCTACTTCTCGCACTCCTGTTGGCAGGCTTCAGCCTGCCTGCGCATAGTCAGAATCCAAAGCCCGACTGGAGGGCCCAGGTCGCGGAAGCAATGCCTCTGCTGGGCCACAGAAACTGGGTTCTCATCGTCGACTCAGCCTATCCTCTTGAAACTTCGCGAGGCATCGAAACCGTAGAGACCGACGCCGATGAGCTTACCGTCGTCCGCTCAGTCCTCGACTCGATTCATGCCTCCCGCCACGTCCGTCCGGTCATCACACTGGACTCGGAACTGGCCTTCGTTCCCGATCAGGACGCGCCTGGAGTATCCGCCTATCGAGCTCAGATCGGCAAAATTCTGCAAGGATACGAGGTTCAATCGCAGCCGCATGAGGCGATCCTCAAAGCTATCGATAAAGAGGGAAGAGTCTTTCATGTCCTCGTCCTCAAAACCAATATGGCCATTCCCTACACCTCGGTCTTCATCCGCCTCGATTGCAAGTACTGGAGCGAGGACGCAGAAAAGCGTCTGCGCGCCAAGATGAGCGCCGCGAACAAGGTAGGAATCAAGCAGCATAGCGGAACGGAATAAAGGAAAGGCGCATCCGCGCGCCGCTGCCTACGACGCTCACTTCTCCGGAGAAACATCGCCTGCACCGTCAGCCGGTTTGCCCTTGGCGCGCGCCCGGTCCAGTTGTTCGAAAACCGTTGCGTTCTCAGCCTTATGCAAGCTGCTGGTCTTGTCGAACTCGACCTTCGCCTCATCTTTCCGGCCCATCGCCTGGTAAAGTCGCGCCAGCCGGTAATGAGCATTCACATCTAGCGGATTCAGTTTGGCAGCCGTTTGGAACTCGCGCAGCGCATCCTCGTGCCGGTCGGCATCGGCATCCAAAATGCCGCGATCGAGATGTGGCAACTCCAGGCCAGGGTCGATTCGAATAGCATGATCGATGAGCGGACCCGCGGCCTCGGGATGATTCAACTTCATATCCGTATCCGCCAGATACGCCATCGCCTGCGCATTCTCAGGAACATTGTTCAACTCCGCCTGGAACTCCGGCGCAGCTTCCTCATACTTGCTCTGGCTCCACAAGAGATATCCCAGCCCAAAATGCACATTGGGCACCTTGGGATCGGCCTTTACAGCAGCTCGAAACTGCGTGATCGCCCCGTCATGATCTTTCGTTTCATCCAGCGCCTCGCCGGCCAACATATCCGCCTCCGCCGACTCTGCATTCAATAACAGAATCTCGTGATACACATCCATCACACACTGATATTGTTTGGAAGCTAGGCAACTCTGCGCCAGCATCAGACGAAACGGCAGATTTTGCTTGTCGGCATCCGTAGCTTGCTTCAGATCGGAAACCGCTGCGGCAAATTCCCCCAACCCGAAGTGGGCAATGCCAATCAGCGTAGTCAGCCGCAGTGCTTCAGGCGAGCCCGCGGGCTCGCGTTCCAGCAATCCGTTGAAGGTCTCGATAGCCTCCTTCAACGCGCCCGATTTGAATTGCGCCAGCCCAAGATTCATCTTTAACCCAGGCATAGCCGCGTCGAGCGCCAAGGCCTTGCGGTAAAATGGCACAGCCTCCTTGTATCGCTCTTGCTTTGCCTCCAGAAATCCCAGATGGGCGTAGCCTTCCGGGTCAGACGGATATGCCTTCACAATGTCGCGCCACACAGTCTCAGCCTCAGCTATCTTGTTTTGCTGTTCCAGCGCAAAGGCCTGCTGACGCTGCACATCCATCGTTGCGGCACTCTGAGCCACGCAGACGCCAGCCCCAAGAACCAGCAGCGCTCTCGGAATTAGATTCGCAGCTCTCCTTAAAGCAACCAGCGTCACACCTATCTCCCATCGCATTCTCGCTTGCCTGGAACGCGCCGCGCAACATCGCGTCTTCACCGAGCGCAAAAAATGGGCGCGTCAGGAATCCCTGCCGCGCCCAGGTAGGAAAGTCAAGAATCAGAAAACGAACTTGCCACCAAGCTCCAGCGTACGAGCGCCGTAGTCGCTGGTAACTGCTCCGAAGTTGCCGTCATGCGAACCTGTATCGACGCCCGAAAACTGTGTGTGGTTGAAGGTATTGAAGGATTCGAATCGCAGCTCGATATGTGGACCTTCACGGCCTGTGAGTGGAATGGATTTGAACAGCGAAAGGTTCCAGTTGAAGAGCGGCGGTCCAACCACGGAGTCTTTTCCCGCGCTGCCAAAGCCCTGATTCGGACCACCGTTCCAGGGAGCGATCGGGTCCGCGAACGAGCTCGTGCTGAACCATGCGCCCACCGTCTTGGGGTAAGAGACAGACGCCACCTTGTTCGGACGGTTGGTAAAGCAGCAGCCCAGACCGACTACATCGGAGCCGGTATAGGTGATGTAGAGAGGCAATCCAGTTTCTGCAGCCGTGACACCCGAAACCTGCCAACCTCCAAGAACCTCCCGTGCGAAAAGATTCGAGCTCTTCGTGTACCACGGAAGCGAGTAGACGTAGCTTACATTGAAGATGTGACGCCGGTCGAACCCTGTATCTGAGCCGCGATCATAACCGGGGTTAAAGGGGTTGGAAAGACCACCAAGATCGTTGGTGACTAGATCGATGTTGTGGGACCATGTGTACGACAGTTGCGTCGTAAGCCCATGCCGGTTTTCCAGGCGGATACCCGCCTGCAGTGAGTTGTAGTTGAAGTTGGTCTCGTTCTCCTCCTGGTTGATCTGCGCAAAACCAGGGAAGATTCGATAGATGTTTTGATTCAGCGAGCCATTGGCAACGCCCTGCCGGTCGTCGTACGGATTGGCCGAATTGTTCGGATCGACTAAGGGCAATGTGTTGATCTGCCGGTCGTCGTTCTGGTCCCAACCCAGCGAGCCGACATACTGCACCTGCATCACGATCGATGGCGCCAGCTCATGCTGAATTCCGAGACTGAAATCCGCAGTCCCTGGCGGTGGATAGTTGTACTTAATGTTGGTCAGCGCGGAAGGAAAGGACGGCAGAGTACCCGAGCTTACACCCGGCAAAACGCTGACATTTGGGTTGGAAAAAGCAACGTTGGTGGCGGAAGGCTGATAAGCGAAGGGTGGATTCAAAGCTGCGTTGTAAACATCGTTGCCTTGAACGCGCTCATAGAACATGCCAAAGCCGCCCCGGATAACTGTCTTACCCCGGCCGTCGAGATTGTAGGCAAAGCCCACACGCGGCTCAAAGGTGTCGTAAGTGTTCTGAACCACTCCGCGAGGAAAACCTGCGACGTTAGCTTCCTTGATGCCGTTCAGATAAAAATTCTCGCCGTTGAAACTGGTGAGGGTATCCGGGTTCAGGGTTCCGTTCGAACCAACCGGATTCCCCTGCGATGTGTCGTAGTCTGCCGGAACGAAGTTCGCGAACTGGTTATAGCGCTCGAAGGCATGCGGTAGACCATCGTAACGAAGCCCCAGATTAAGAGTCAGCCGAGGAGTTATGTGCCAGTTATCGTTGGCATAGAACCCATAGTTGTTGTTGACCCAGTGTTTGCCGGCCAGGAACTGGAGCTGAGTGAAACTGCTAGCGTCACCGAGAATGAAATTGAGGTACGAGTCGTCGGTAAAGTTGCTGGAGTTGAATGCCGCAGTCCCTTGAGTGTTGGCCTGTAGCTGTTGATTCTTGTAATCGTGCAGCCAGCTGAAACCAAACTTGAACTGGTGCCGCCCCCTTGTCCACGACAGATCATCACGATACTCAAAGCCTTCGTAGCCGTTCTTCCACGGATAATAGGATTCCGTCCATGTTTGATTCAGCGGTGAGCCCTGCAGATCGATCTCCGGCAAACGTGCGCCGTCATTGTCCGAAAGCGGGAAGAAAGTAGTAGCAGTCCACCCGCTGGGCTGCGTAAAGCTGTTGCCCGCACCAGCAATGGGAGTGAGAGTTATCTTGTTGCCGCTATACAGGAAGGCGGTCTCGTTGAGTAGATTGGGTGTATAAGTCTGCGTCAGCTTGATCGCCGCGGTGTAGGACGGGTTGGTCATTGCCGTGCCAACTGTCGGATAATCGCCGCCCGGTCCCCACAGTGGTGGGAAGAACGTCTTGGCCATCGCATCATGCAGGTAGTGCCCCATCAATTGGTACTTATTACTGATGGAGTGGTCGATGCGCACTACATCTTCACGGATGTTTTCCGGCGCTGGGATAGACGCGATGTACTGCGTGCCATTGTTGTAGTTTGGCTTCGGAAAAGTTCCTGAGTTCAACTCCAGCACCGCGTTCTGGTCGATCAGGTTGGCAGGAATCGTGATCGAGCCATCCGCATTCGTTGGAATGGGCTTTCCTACAACCCAGTTAGCCGGAAACATAGCCTGGTTAGCAGTATTAGGAACGATCGGCACGTTATCGCCGGTTGGAATGGTGTAGTTCAAGGCCTGTCCAGCCGTTGGGAAATTGGGGGCCAGGATCGTATTGATGATTGTAGGCGCGCTTCCCTGAATCAGCCTCCGCCACTCTTCATTCACAAAGAAGAATGTCCGGTTGCGATTCGCATTATACACATGCGGAATCCACAGCGGACCACCAATATTACCGCCCGGCTCGTTCAATTGGAACGCGGACACTTTTTTGCTGAAGAAGTCGGCAGCGTCGTAATCCGTATTGCGATTGAACTCGTACAGTTCCCCGTGGAAATTGTGCGTGCCCGACTTAAGCACCATGAGCACCGTTCCGCCGGAACCGATGCCGTAATCAGGGCTATAGTTACTGTCCAGCGTCTGGAACTCGGCAATCGCATCCTGCGAGGGCAGGTTCATGAAGCACCCTCCGCAGCCGCGATCATTCTGCTCTGCTCCGTCCAGCATGTAGATGTTGTGAGTCTGCCGGGTTCCATTGAATTCGATGGCGTTCGACGAAGTCAGAGCATCGATCCCGCCAAATTGCGGCAGATTGTTCGAGACACCCAGGCCCAGCGCCGCCAGCGAAGTGATATTGCGGCCGTTAGTGGAAAGCTGCGAAACCTGCTCACCGCTGATCAGCGTGCTTACCTCGCTGGTCTCCGATTGCACCTGCAGGGCGTCCGCCGTCACCGTCACCGTTTGTCCCTGGCTGCCGATGGCGAGGGAAATGTCCTCTTGAAGCGACTGGGCCACGTTCACCACGATGTCCGTCTTGGTGTATTTCTGAAAGCCGGCCGCGGTGGCGGTCAGCGTATAGTTGCCGATACCTACATTGGCAAACCGGTAAGCCCCGGCGCTGTTTGAGATGCTCTGTCTGATCTGACCTGTAGCCGGGTTGGTGAGGCTGATTGCGGCGTTCGGGACCACGGCTCCGCTGGCATCCGTAACAGTTCCATTAATAGTGGCATTATCCTGCGCCCTGGCTGTCGTACTAGCGCCGAGCACCATAGCGAAAAGTGCGAACCAGAGCGTCAGAGATCTTCCGGTCGTTCTGGCCGCAAGTCTCGTTGCATGTCGACGAATCTGGAATGGGAGAAGATTCATTGCCTGCCTCCTGAGCAAACGTTTTCCAAGTCTGTCTTAATGCCCTGCTCCGTGTTTTCTTGCTTGCATACACGGTTATTCCGTCACTGAGAGTGCCAACGCGACAGGTGAGTTACGGGAGGTTTCATCTGTCAGGCCAAAGCTTTTTTGTCTGTTGTGCGGGGATTTCTTCAAGAACCCTCCGCGAAAACTTGCATCGCTCTACATTTCCTGCGCTGCTAGAAAGAAAACGACTCTAATTGAGAGCGTCCCGCAAGCACCACGCTCACCGTTGAACGACGCGGAACTAAGGTCTGCAATCCCCGAAATCCGCCTGCCTTCCTAAGTTCTTCAAGAAACAGGCCCCGAAAGCTGTTGCGGATCCCTTTAGAATCGGCGAGCAATCGTTTTCTTAAACGTGAAATTTTTACGCCCAGGTTCGCACGATTGTCAAGAAGAAATCGTTATCCAGTGAATCGCCATAAAACATTCTTTCCGCTGAGCTAAGCGCCCGAAAGTTAACCGGCCTGAAACGTCCTGTCCCGGAATCTGGCCTCGTGAGAAAATCAGGCATGAGTGAACACGTAAATCTGACCGCGGAAGACGGGCACCAGCTAAGCGCATATGTAGCCCACCCCCAGGGCGAACCGATCGCCGGATTGGTCGTGGTGCAGGAAGTCTTCGGCATCAACGGACACATACGTTCCGTGACCGACGGATACGCGAGGGATGGATTCCTGGCAATAGCTCCAGCGCTCTTCGACCGCATCGAGCGCGGCGTGGAGCTGAGCTACGAAGGCGCCGACATGCAGCGTGCCATGACCTTCGCGCGTCAGCTCGAGCCCGAAAAAGCCCTCGCAGATATCGCCACTGCAATGAAATTCGCAGGCTCCGCGATCGGCAAGAAATCCGGCGTGATCGGTTACTGTTTCGGTGGCACAATGGCCTGGGTAGCCGCGGCACGGCTCAATCCAGCGGCGGCCGTGGGCTACTACGCGGGCCGCATTGGCAACTATGCCGCGGAAGAACCAACCGCGCCCGTCATGCTCCACTTCGGCAGCCAGGACACGCACATTCCCGCGGCCGAAGTCGAAAAGGTTCATACCGCCCACCCAGAAGTAGAAATTTATTGGTACGATGCAGGCCACGGCTTCAACTGCGACGCGCGCGCCAGCTACAACGCCGCAGCCTCGCAGCAAGCCCGGGAGCGGTCCTTGAATTTCCTGAAGAAGCATCTGGCCTAGCATCGATATTCCACAGTTTAAGTTGGCCAATGTCTCCGCTTGCCTATCAGGTCAGTAGCGGCGCCGTATCGCCTTCTCTTGGAGGGGAAATCTCAATCCTTTCGATGAAAGAACAAGACGATGGAATTCCTGAAACCTCGCGGACGGAATCTCGTCTCATTGCTTAGGTTCTTAGGAGAATTCCATGGAAAAATTTGCGTTACTGGCGACCGTTCAAGCCAAACCCGGCAAAGAACAAGTCGTCGAAGACTTCCTCAAGTCAGCACTGCCATTAGCCGAAGCGGAACCCGGCACCATCCGCTGGTACGCCTTCAAAACCGGCCCCGACACCTTCGGCATCTTCGACACCTTTGCAAATGAAGCAGCCCGCGACGCCCACCTAAGCGGAGAAATAGCCAAAGCCCTCATGGCCAACGCCGACGCCTTGCTCGCCATCCCACCTAAAATCGAAAAGCTGGATATTCTCGCCTCCAAATAGCGCGTCCAACGTACTGTTCAGCTCGCAACTTCCGCGAAAGAGAGAACAGCGCAATGCAACGGAAATCCGCCTCGTTCCTTGTTCTCTCGTTCGCAGTTCTCTCGTTGGTAGTCTTCGTCCCGTTGAGTAACTCGCAATACGCACTCTCTCAAGCCGCGAACCCTCCGCCAAATGATGCGCCTCACTGGCACGAGCAAATCGCCTCGTCGCAGGCCATCCAGATCGGCGGAGCCGCACTGCAAGTCGACTTCGCCGCCGGCACGCTCGATCTCACCCCAGTCCAAATCCTTCCCTGGATTCAGCGCGCAGCCCAGGCCGTGACCGTCTACTACGGCCGCTTCCCCGTCCCGCACCTCCGCATTCTGGTCATCCCAACCTCAGACCGGGCAGGCGTTCTGCAAGGCACCACCTGGGGAGACATGCGCGGCTTTCCCAGCTTCACCCGCATCCGGCTAGGCCAGCACACCACCGAAAAAGACCTAGCCGAAGATTGGACCATGACGCATGAACTGGTCCACTCCGCCTTCCCTTCCCTGCCCGACGATCAGCATTGGATGGAAGAAGGCCTGGCCACGTACATCGAGCCCATTGCCCGTGTGCAGGCCGGTGAGTTATCCGCAAAACAAGTCTGGCGCGACATGATGGAAGGCATGCCCAAAGGCGAACCCGCTCCCGGAGACCAGGGCATGGACCGCACCCACACCTGGGGTCGGACGTACTGGGGAGGGGCGCTCTTCTGCCTGGTAGCCGATGTCAACATCCGCAAACAAACCCACAATCGCAAAGGCCTGCAAGACGCCTTGCGAGCCATCGTCGCCGCTGGAGGCACCATCGACCACGACTGGCCCTTGATGAAGGCCCTGGAAGTCGGCGACAGCGCCACAGGAACCACCGTCCTAACCGATCAATACAAGCAGTGGAGCGAATCCCCCTCGCCGGTCGATCTGCCCGCGCTCTGGAAAGAGTTAGGAGTCGGCAATGCCAAGGATCGCGATGCCGGCGCAGAGCTTGATCCCCGCGCGTCTCTCGCTCAGATCCGCGACGCGATCATGGCACATTGATTCGCTAACGGCGATGCCCACGCCGCCAAAGCAACAGTAGAAGCAGCAGAAAGAAGACCCCAACAGCCGTAACCCGCAGCACCTGCGGATGCGCCACAGCCATCCCTGCCAGCATCGCTAGACCTTAGGCCGGTCAATCGGCAGCACCGGCCCGTTGTATCGCCCCCGCAGCGCATTCCACCGTATAATCGCCATCTCCCGCAACATGTGGAAGCCATCGCGCAGGTAGCTGATCCGGGTGCGCTCGTCATGGCCCCAGCTAACTGCCACCTCCACAATGCACAGGCCGCGCTTCGTGCCGATAAACAGAATCTCAGGATCGAAGCCCCAACCTTCGATGGTCTGCAACTGAAAGACCGTCTGCGCGGCATTGCGCGTAAAAGCCTTGAAGCCGCACTGCGTATCATGAAACCGAAGTCCCATGACCATCCGCGTAATCAGGTTGAAGCAGCGCCCGAAAAACTGGCGGTACAGTGGCTGTCGATGAACCTGGCGGCTCGCATCCAACCACCGCGAGCCAATCGCAATGTCCGCCCCCTCGCCGATAGCAGCAAAGAGCCGATCCGCCTCGCGTATCGGTGCCGAAAGGTCGGCGTCTGTAAACATTACGATCTCGCCCTGTGCCTTCAGCAACCCATGGCGCACGGAATAGCCCTTGCCACGGTTCCCTGGATTTTCCAGCAGCCTCACCTCGGGCGCCGTCACCACAAAATCCAGCACCTGCCGCGCCGTGGAATCCGTCGAGCCGTCATTGACCACGATCACCTCGGCGTTCCACCCCTCCGCGCGAATGCAGTCCACCACCTCCCGCAGAGTTGCTTCAATGCGGGCGCTCTCGTTATAGGCAGGAATGACGATGCTCGACGCAGGGTAGGCGGACACGAGTTGGAGAACCTTTCTGGCGGTTGATGGCCCAACTGGGCAAATCCTTTGTCATCATACCGGAGCGGACGCAGGCTCTTCTTGAAGCAGCCGACGAGTCAAAATCTGGGAATTCGGTCTCCCACTACCATCGAAATGCGAGCCAAGCGACTCAATTTGCACAGGAAAGCACTTTTTTTGGGCGCCGAAGCCGAATCCGGTTATGCTTGGAGGCGGAGGCCCAGCGGCATGACCAAAGCAGACCTTGTTGAGAAGGTGACCCAGTTAGGCGATCTGACCCGCCGTGACGGCGAAGTGATTGTCGAGACCATCTTCGACTCGGTGATTGCGGCCCTGCAATCGGGAGACAAGATTGAGATTCGCGGCTTCGGCTCCTTCCGCATCCGGGAGCGGAATCCCCGCATAGGCCGTAATCCAAAGACCGGCGACCGTGTCGACGTCCCAGCCAAGCGGGTGCCCTACTTCAAGCCATCCAAAGAGTTGCGCGATCTGGTGAACCCCGGCGAAGCGGCTGCAAGTTAATCTTGCGGCCGCGCCAGAGGCGCACTTGACTTGTCCCATTGACCCATTGCTGCCGCGTTGCCATACTGATCCGCTTCCACATATGGCCATTGCCCCTTGGATGATCGCCCGTGCGGGAAGCGTGGCCCGCGGATTATCCCTGCTAGGAAGAGTCCTGTCGCCTTTCCTGTCTCAGAGAGACTTCGCGCGACCGCCTCTCGCCGATTTGGGAAAAGGACGGGTCTTAAATTCCCCCCGTTGATGTCCCGGTCAGATGCTTTTGAATTGACCTCGCCCGTCCATGCTTAGGCATGGTGCCCGCACTCGCCTCTGCTCTGGCTCTTACGTAATCCGCAGGTCTGTCCTTCCAAATCCAGCAAAAAATCGCACTCAACTTGTCGCCTGCGGGCCGATAATGATCTTCCTGGAGAAACCTTCGGAAACCACGCTCCAATCCGCAACCAGCCGACGAGCGCGAAGTCTGCGCGCATCGATGGGGGTCCGTTCTACTTGCGGCTGGTGCGAAGTTGAAGGTTGCCCCATCGCCTGGGAAGAAAGTTCGGCAGACAAGGATGCGCAGCCAGTCCTGTGTCTGCACACCGCCGGGACTGGCAGCCGGGAGTTTCGCCCGCTTTTGGATTGCTGCCCAGCCGGAAGCCGGCTCATTCTTTTGGATTGGCCAGGCCACGGCCGCTCGGGAGACACTACACGCGAAGACAGTGAAACAGCTCCGGCCTTCACCGTTGAGTCTTGCTCTGCGATCCTGAGTTCCCTTCTGAATCAGCTCGGAATCGGAAGGCCCATCCTCTTGGGCAGCGGATTTGGCGCAGCCGTAGCCATTCGCTATGCCTCCGATCACCCCGATCAGGTTCTGGGACTGGTTCTATGTCTGCCGGCAGGTCTGGTATCTACCAGCGGCGTCGATCCGTTCTCCCAAAGCGGAAAGCGCGGGATCGGCCGGCTGCTTCGCCGCATGAAAAAGTCCGCTCCTGGCAACACCGCGAAAGAAACGGCAATCGCCGCCAGACGCCAGGCGCTTCGCATGGAGGCTTTGCACCCGGCGATGCAATCCATCCGAGCAATTGCCAAAGACTCTGCGGACCGCACCTCGACCAGCCTGCGAAAAGCCCTCGATTCTCTCTCCTGCCCGGCTTTTTTCGCGCTCTCCCACGGCAGCCGCGAATATCCCTTGCGCAAATATCTCGCCTTGCTCGACCCATCGCTGGCCTGGGCGCCGCAACACCAGTTCACCGTCTTTGCCGGAGCCTTTCATCCGCTCTGGGACGAACCGGAGCGCTTCGCCCTGGCCCTCAGCAGCTTTGTCCAGGCCCAGCTCCCGGTGGAACGGCACACCCACGCGTGGATGATCCATGCCGTCGATTGGCCCGTCAAAGACAACAATTTGTGGAAATGCGTTCACCCCGATTGCGCCACCGAGCAAGTGCTTGCAGCCGGTTTGAACGCCAATGAAAGAGCCTCCGGCATACAGCACCGGCAAGATTAGCGAATCCCAATCACCGCCATCATCCGTCCGGCATGTCCTCCCGAAGCCCGATGCGAATAAAAGAGCTCAGGTTGGCACGCGGTGCACCCGCCTACCGTCGCAATCGCGTCCGCACCTAAACCTGCCGCCAGCAACTGCCGGCGATTGGCCTCCACCATGTCCAACTGCAAATCCCCCTCGTGGTGAAGAAATAGCTCTTCGGCATACGAGAAACTGTCGCCAAACTGCGCCTTGACCTCTTCGCCAACCGTGTAACAG
>Ga0206802_1003_pt1 | contig 61713 bp, 58 predicted proteins | sample Alteio_BWOrgCont_63_FD_152902 | JGI IMG/M metagenome (GOLD analysis project Ga0206802, IMG submission 152902) | Enriched cells from forest soil in Barre Woods Harvard Forest LTER site, Petersham, Massachusetts, United States -... | ecosystem: Environmental > Terrestrial > Soil > Temperate forest >... | reverse complement strand
CGGACCAATCTTTTTGACTAAGCTGACATATGGCAATCATCCTCAACGCATTATATTCAAGTCTTGATTTCGGATATTTGGCTGCAATCTTTTGATAAAATGCTAAGGCATCGGCATAAGCTTCATCTGTATAAGCTTTTTGCCCCCCTGATGAGACCAAATGTCTGGTTAAATACAGGGGGACAGAAAAGCCTAAATTAGTGACGGGATAGTTTTGCATAATACTCTTGTATATTACCAATGCGTTATCCCAATGGCCTTCTAATTCATAAGTTATTGCAATGGCCGATTCGGCCTGGGCCGACACTTCCTTGTCCGGGCCAACGGCTTTTTGATATTCCAAACGGGCTTGGGGTAAATTCTTTCTTAATGAATAAAGGTTTCCTAACATCAGCTGTGCCTGCTTGGCATATATAGAACTATTATATTTTTTGGCAAACACTTGGTATCTATTGGCCAGCTGATTAATTGTATAATCCGGAGTTGATTCTTGATGAGATCCAATAAAGACGAGCTCGCGATTGATCCCCCAAAGTTCACGCTCAGCATTATAATCGCACCGAGAACTTAACAGGGAAAGGAGTGCGTAAATAACCAACAAAATACTTATCAGGATGAGAGTCAATTTCTTCATGGATTCTCTTTTTTATAAAGGTAATGCGTCGTTGCAGTGGCGACAATAAGAATATTGATGCCGGTTGTCACAAAAACGCTTAAAATAATGACCAGGACTTGGGCTTCGGGAGATGTCATCTGGGCGAGCGAACGAATATTATTGCGCATCAATAAAAGTGGAAGATAAAATAGCGTTGGAATCAGTACAAAAGCAAACGTTAACCAAAAAGAACCGAATAATACCTTAAAATTGCCCACCAGGGCCCCCCATAATTTCTTTTTCTCCAATACGATCAACACAGGCGTATAGATTAAAATTGCTGTCACAAAGATGCCGTATAAAAATTGAACGTATGGCGCGGCATAAAATACGAATTCTTTGATCCAAAAGTAGATACCGGTCGTTGAATGTATTTTAAAAGCATGCCGTAACAAAAGGCTGTAAGCTTTATCAAAGCCCTGGAACAACAGCAAGGATAAGGATGAATACAAGACAATGTAAACATACCCGGACAAAGATTTTTGTAATGAAGCCGTGAAATTGGCCTGTTTTTCATCGTTAACAGCAGCGACCATATCTACTATAAGCGCTATTAAAATACTGCTCACGAATAGAAAAACAACCATTTGAGCGTAATAAAACAGCTTAGGTAAAAGCATCAAGTCCATCGGGTAATGCAAATACTCTTCCCCCCAAATGCGAGTGATGATAGGAGCAAAAAAGATTGATAGCGGGTAACGAGGCACAAAATATAAAATTTCAAGAATCAGAAAATTGATAAAAACGATAATGATAAACGGATAAAAAATCTGCTGATGTTCAAACTTAAAGAAGCTCGTACCCAAGCGTAAAACCGTAAGGGGTGATTTTATTTTAGACATGTAAATATAAATCTTATACCTTTCTGAAATTTATTAAGCTAAATCAATAACGGTATTTTATAGAAATAAAAAAAGGAATCAATTAGACCAAGGTATAATACACATTGTGTCATTGCGAGGAGCGTAGCGACGAAGCAATCTTTTAAAAGATTGCCACGTCGCCTTCGGCTCCTCGCAATGACACAAGTTAATGAAGTCGAAGCAATTGGGCCTTTTGACACGATGTTAAGCACTAACCGTGACAGTAACTGCTGTAGATGTTGTCGATGCTCCAGAGCTGTCCGTCGCTTTGGCTGTCAAACTATATGTTCCTGACGGAACATTAATCAAAATAAGTCTATATAGACTACCTGTCCCGCCAGAGGCGGAGCTAGTGACAGTCCCCAACAAGGTTGACCCGTTATAAAATGCCACCTGACTGATAGTCCCAATATTCCCTGTTCCATTGGATTCGGAGGCTTTGGCTGTGAGTATAAGATTTGCAGGTGTCGTATACGAAGCATTATTAACAGGCGATGTCAAACTGACCGTTGGCCCAAGAATGGAAGTAACGGTAACTGATACTATCGAAGATCTTACTGTAGCTCCGGTATTGTCGGTCGTGACAGACGTAAAACCATAGCTTCCTGCCGCCACGTTTTTCCACGTATAACTGTACGGGCTGCCTGTGTCTGTTCCCAACAAGGTTGACCCGTTATAAAATGCTACTTTACTGATATACCCATTGGTCTCTGATGCTGTGGCTGTAAGAATAATGTTCGCGGGTGCTGTGAATAAAGTATTATTACTTGCTAAGCTTACAGACGGCAGGCCATGAATATTAACAGAAACGGTTGTTGATGCTGTTCGATTGTTATTATCGTAAGCTATGGCAGTCAAACTATAGTATCCCGCTGCCACATTATTCCACGTAAAGCTGTATGGGCTGCCTGCCCCGCCTGTCCCGCCAGGGGCGGGGCCAGCGGCAGGGTTCGTAACTGTTCCCAAAAAGATTTTCCCGTTATAAAATGCCACCTTTCTGATAGTCCCATTGGTCTCTGACGCGGTGGCTATGATAGTAATATAAGAACCGGCTGTAAACTTACTGCCATTGACCGGACTTGTTATAGCAATTACCGGTGACGGTGGAGCTGTAACTGTTACTGTTATCGGGCTTGAAGTCACTGAAACGCTATTGGCATCTGTAACCTTAGCAGTATAGGTGTGGGTACCAGCAAGGAGATTGGCATCAATATAATTATAAGGAGATGTGCCGCTTGATCCTAATAATGCACCCGCCCCATTATAAAGGGATATATTAGAAATAGTCCCATTGGCCTCGGAAGCGCTAGAAGTGATCGTGACATTAGATCCCGTCGTAAAACTACTTCCATTAACCGGGCTTGTTATAGAAACTACCGGTAACGATGGAGGAATAGAAATATTTGTAACTGTTACTTTTACAGTGTTTGAAGTCGCTGAAACGCCATAAGCATCCGTGGCCACGGCAGTATAAGTATTGCTGCCGGCAATGACATTGGCATCAATGTAGTTAAACGGAGATGTGCCGCTTGCTCCTAAAAGCACACCCATTCCATTGTATAGGGATATATTAGAAATAGTCCCATTGGTCTCGACAGCCGTGACAGTGATCGTTATATTAGAACCAGATGTAAAACTGCTTCCGCTGCTCGGGCTTGTTATAGAGATTACCGGTTGTGGTGCTGTGCATTGAGCTTGGGAAGAACATGTGCCGCTATTACAGCATTGACCGACTGCACTACAATAACCACCATATAACACGCAGCTTCCTACCTGCACGGCACCTATATCAGGAGACGGATTGGCTGGATAATCGTTATAATCATTCGATGAGCCATTAGTATACGTAAGATTAGTTGTAGATTCTCCTTTTAATGGAGACGACGACTGTAAATATAATAAATCCCCTAAATGAGTACCACTATAATAAGCAGTGGGACCGAGCAAATTGGCAAGAGTTGTATTTTGCTCACCAACTATTAGTGGATCTGCACATACACTATTTATACCGTTACACCCTATTCCAGCATTCGTATTAGTGTCATAAACACTGTTATTAAGACTTTTAAATGGAACAGTTGTACCGCAAGGACCTCCCCCGTTACCATCATTCCCGCCATTATAATAAAGGTCAACTTGCTGTTGAGCAACATCATACGCGTACCCGCCTATAAATTTCGTATTGTAAGCATTAACGGCAGCTTGGGCACATGTTCCATGTTCATTAGTTTCGACTAAAGCTGTGCAGTTTCCTACCACATCATCATTAATATAATTAATTTGTGAGCCAGATTGCAGATTAAAAATAGTCACCGCGTTGCCGCGACACACCATAAGATTGCTTACGGGATTACCACTGATATCATACGGGGATGTTATGGCTTTAAAGCCGGGTGTATTCCAAATAGGGGCGTTTCCTATTAACTGATCTTCCTCTAAATTGACATTACCAACAGAAGCTTTAAACGCTTCCCCGGAAGACCCCTCAGAACGCGACCTATATAAATTAAAAGTTCCGGTTCCATCGCAATGCAAAAAATCAATATTGGTTTTTAAATTGAATAGGAATTTTGAGTTACTGACCGTCCAATTACCACAAGCGCCAGCGCCATCATTCTGCATCATAAACCCGCCGCCTAAAGAATACCCGCCACAACTTTGGTCACAACAGTGATGGTAATTAGCAGGATCTAAAACATTGCCTGGGTCTGGCGTGGGATAATGTTCAGAACAACCGCCAAATGCCCAGGTATCATTATCCATTGTATTATTTCCACCAAAAGTCATCGTTCCACCATTCGTCAGTGAACCCCCGCCTCCTGAAGATGTAATCACATCATTGGTGCTGCTCCAATTAGAAACATTGCCTGGAAATCCTATATCTTCGCTTGCAAACCTATGCACGTGGAGATTTTTAGTGATGATATTGGTGCCTTCTAACTGCAAACCGCTTGAGGCCCAAGGCCCATAAGGAAACGCTCCATCTGTTCCGCCACAATATGCCGGAAAACCATCAACTGTTCCATTAGGGTCCATGCCTTGATTTGTGCACGGATCATGGTCTGTGATTTCTAAATTCTCAACATCATAATTTCCGAGTGTCAAATAAAGGACACTCCATACGCCTTGCGTGCCCCACAACTGGGGTTGATCCCTTCCTATTCCTATGATTGACGTCCGCTGAGATGAGCTGATGCCTGCTGGGACGGGAGATAGAACACAACCATAGGCAGCTGAAGTAGAACACTGGGCACTCACTGTATTAGGCATCCCATAACCAATCACATACTGTGCTTGTCCTCCAGGATTAATATCACTGTCACCGACAATGTATAATGTATCCCCACCTGCCATTAACCCACTTGCCCCTGGAGTTCCGATCACCCATGCAGGATGATTGATGGCACAAGCTTGATTTGTTCCTACACCCGGATAAACTGCATTGGTTGTACCTGTGCATTGGGCGGGAGTGCCACCTCCGTCACGAACATACCAAGTAGTCGCATAAGCCCTGATAGCCCCCAAAGCACCTAGCCCTAGCATCACGATCAGGCTTAGCATTAATTTCCTAGTATTCATACGGGGGCTCTCCTGGGCTTGGGAATGTATTAAATTAAATAATCTGTTCCTTTAAAAACTTATCCAACCTATTTTGATGAAAATTCCTTTCTTGACGCAAAAAATACATCTCTTCAGCATTGTCTTCAAGCAAACTATTCAAAAGTTCATGATGTTCCCCAGCCGTGCGTGAGAAATATTTATAAATATCTGTTTTAAGAACGGTAAGATTGATGGCAAGATTGATGATTTCTCTCAGGGACAAGCATGAAGGCTTCAAATGCAACAAATGTTGATTCACCCTAATTTCTATGGCAAGATCATTTTTTGGAAAAAGTGGAAACACTTTTCTTAGCTCATCTTGATGATATTGCGCGTGTTGCTCAAATTGCTGGCATTCACGACGAATGGTCTGATTATGCACAAGCCACGCAAGCGACTGATAACAAGCAACTATCAGTGACTCTAGGCAGATAAGTGTCTCTAATTTATCAATATCCACCTGTTGTCTAATGGGGCTTTCTTGTTGTTCAATATGAGCCTTTTCCAAATGGGGAGCCATAATCACCTTCCACCTTTCTTAAAAGAGTATCATATACCTAAACCCTCCCCCCATTTGCCCCGACGTCACGAAGACGAAGGAATGGGCTTTTTGGGGGAGGGGAAAAACCTTATCCTATAAATGCCCAATTACTTGCGATAAATGACAGTTTGCGACGCATCGCAAATCCAGCCATGGCAAGTAACCCGACACCGAATAAGGCTACCGTTACTGGTTCCGGCACGGGTGCTGCACCATTGACTAAAATCGTCAAGTCATTGTAATCCATATCACTTTGGCTACCATCCGCAAAGTTTATTGGCTGGTCTTCAAACGCCAATAAATAAGGATTTTCAAGTGTTACTTGTGTAGTAAGACCGGTGGTAGGATCCATGACATACATCGTTGTCCCTGACAAAGCGTCCAGATTATATGTCAGCATGTGATCATAATTATCGTTCACCGCCGGGTTGGAAGTGGAATTATAAGCTGGATTGGAATACCAGGTGTCCACGGAAGAGACCGTACCGTTTATTCCAACATTGAAAGGTGAACTGTACGCGCTGCTTATGGCAAAACCAAAATCAGTCCCTACAGGAAAAACCGATGAAGCGCCTATATAAGGATTACCGATCGTGCCATTACCAGTGGGACCACCAGGAACGCCGGAAAACCCGGTACCTAAAGGACTAATTAGGGTACCTGGTGTAGCCGCGTTATATACATCTAGCGTGTTTGTAGCGGCAGCTCCCACACCAATGACGCTATATCCGCCATTACCTGTTTGCATCCATGTGCTGGTATTCCCTGTGGATTCAAGGGAATCAACCTGAGCGTTATTAGTGTAGTTTGTGCCTAATAATGCATTGATGGATTTGTAAACTTCAAACTCACCAGTACCGGTATTCGGTGTAACACTACCAGCTGGACCAAAATAACCATCTGTCATCTGAACAGGAAATGGCCCATCTGCCCAAGCACCCTTGGCTCCAAAAGCCAAAGTCACAGCAAAAATTGTTAAAATTAATAATTTTTTCATTCTTCCTCCTGATTTTGAATTCGATTAATTAAACTTTCCTTGCGACTACTCCTGTTAGAACAACACGGACTGTTCTTGCTAAAATCATTGCATCAGTCCACAAACACATCCTTTTTAAGTAAAGGATATCGTATTTGATCTTCTTTCTTACATCATTGATGGTTTCATCAGCCCGATGTAAGACCTGAGCTAAGCCTGTTATTCCAGGTTTAATTTTGAGACGTTGTTCATAGTCAGGGATTTGATTCTTCAAACGCTCTACAAAAAAAGGGCGTTCCGGGCGAGGTCCAATAATACTCATCTCTCCTTTCAGTACATTAATGAATTGTGGAATTTCATCAATTTTCGATTTTCGCAGGAAATTTCCTCCTGGTATTAAACGATTGTCATCCTTGGCGGCCCATACCGGTCCAGAGTATTTCTCAGCATCTACCTTCATGGTCCTGAATTTGTATATTTCAAAAGGTTTTCCATATTGACCTACCCGCGTTTGCCGGAAAAAAACAGGGCCTTTCGAGAATATCTTTATAAATAAAGCGGCAAACAAGAAAACAGGACTTAAAACCATAAAAGCAATCATTGATCCCACCATATCTGTCATCCTCTTGATAATAAAATATGGTTGTGTATTGCCCGTTGTTTCCACACCTACTTCTTCTACTACTTGCGCATTGTTTCCTATTACTCTTGTCCTGCTTGTTCTTAGTTCTACTTCGCTCCCTAATACTTCTACTGGCATCTCGAGCATTTCCGTTGTCATCTAATTTCTCCCTCACCTTCTAGTTTTATATTTTTTCCCTGATTGCTTTGCAGTTTACCAACAATCAAAAAATTGATAATGGGGTCTTCCCGCTTCTTTCTGACTTTATCCTTGTCGCTATGATTTCTATATCGACGATGTTCCAATAATACACTCGGGCCATAAATTGATAAGGTCCCCATCCTGCTGTTTTCAGACTTTTTGCCGTTAAATTGAATTTTTTAATAGATTGTGAAAGGAGAATACTAAGATTAGGCAGTAAATTGACGACGATCATCTACAGCGGGGCCTGTTTCGGATTTGATACTGAGTGCGTCTATTCAGCGATTGTATTTCCTTCGCAGGCACGCTCGCTGCAACCTGCGTTGCAGCATCGCTAGTCCCCAGGCTGCTTTGCCGCGAGCTGAACGCTCGCGGACCAGCCAAAGCAGCCTTCTACTACCTGCTCAGGAAACACAATCGCTGAATAGACACGCGCAATGATATGCATGCGTTAGAGATGAGTAGTCCTATTATGTATTCGGCACAATAAGGAATTTTTCGCCAAAAGTCTGCAAGGATTTACAGCTTGGGATGCCGCGTATGCTTTATCGCGATAGCAGCCCAAGCTGTAAACCGTAGCAGACGGCGAAAATATTCCGTGCCGAATACATAATAGGACTACTCATCTCTATTGCGCAAATACGCATTAATGAAACAGAACCTACTGGTGGATTAAACAATTAAGGAAGGTAAACGAATAATTCAGGGGTGATTAGATTGGTGAATTTCTTTATGTTCATAGCGGTTTTATTTATGTCGTTGCCGACAACATCGGCTGACACGCGTACCAAGGCGCTGCTTGGATGCCTGCCTAATAATGTATCAAAGGCGATTAAGATCTGCTGTTTCCAGTAATTTGACGTGAAATGATCCCCCACCTTAAACCAATAATAGGCAATTTGGGAAAAATTTCCTTTACTCAAACACAGGCGGTTGGCTTGTATGGTCAAATTCTTATATTGGACCGGTATGGTGTCGTGCACATCTTCCATAATAGTTAAACCGCTGCCGGTGTAACAAATTTCGGGCGGATGCGCTACTTTACGGTTGGTCTGGGAATAAACTAAATACAAATATATTTTGGTTTTATCAACAGAGTTAGTATACAAACGCACAAAAGCATTCTTCGTTTCCAAAATCTCAAATTCATCCTTGGTAATGTTCAAGTCAACCGAACTCCAAGTGCCGATCGCCGTTGGGAAATGATTAATATCAACCGTATCTTTTTCCACAGCCTGTTTAAAAAAGAGCATCCATGAAATAACAGCCGTTGCAGCCAGCGTCAGACAGATAAGCGCAGCTTGGTTTGATTTATTTTTCATTTTATTCCATCACTTTCCCGACTGCATAAAGCAGGCAAAAAGCGCCGAAGAATACAATGAACCCGGACGCTTCATGGATGGGACCCATCGCGTATTTTGTACCCCAAATTTCACTGACAAAGGCCAAAAAAATGATGCGCCCAACATTGGTGATCACGGCAATAGGGACCGTTGATAGAAAAAGCATTGTTTTTTTAGGAAGAGATGATTTCATTCCATAGGCAAAAAGGCTGCCTAAGGCCATCAAGGTGATCAATGACCGCAAACCGCTGCAAACATCTTCAACGATCACATAAGCGTGGCGCAAAATAATGGCAGAACCGTGCTGCACGCAATGAAGCCCCATGTCATTAAGCGCCCCAACCGCCATTTGGGTGGCAAAAATCTTCAACCTGAAACTAAGATTCGTGATTACCACCATTGGCAAAGGAATCATGAAAGCCAAGAAAGAGATTGGAAAAAGAAGCTCTTTGAACATTTTAGAACCATAAAAGTGCAAGGTCAGTCCAAATAGGACAATGATCATGGAAAAACCAGAACTGAAATAAACACGGAAAAGGGCGCTGAATAAATGGATGGCAATGCCTATAAAAAAGAGCCTTAATCCCCACGGAGACGATTCAGGCATGATCTTTCTTAGAATACCCCTCTTCTGCCAAATCAAAAAAGCTGTCACAAACGGTATCAAAATGCCATGGCTATAATAAGAATCCCGGGCGAACCAACGTTCCCACATCCACAAAAAAGACGGGACATAGATCAACAAAACAAAAAATCCGACCATCCATTTTTGAAAAGTATTAGTCATCATTGTATCCTGGCCTTTTGCCAGGCAGTGCCCTGTTTAGCCCCTATAAAACGGTAAAAGCCCGCTAATGCCGCGAAATTCAAAAGACAAAATACATAGGGCACATAACACAACTTCGACATTGGTTTAAAGATATATAACTTTTGTCCCCTGCTCAAAGCTCCTATGAAGGCGGCGGCATAAAAAATTATTTGAAGGGCAAAGAATAATTTGTAAAAACCCGCGTCAATCATCAAGAAATTTAATGGAAGAAGTAACGCCATCAAGAATGGCACCATGACCCGCAAGAATTTATGAGAAAACAACTGAATGGCGATCGGACTTTTTATGGGGTTAAATAGTCCTGGGAAAAGTGCAAATATTTGATAATTGCCATACAAGGTCCTGGCTTTGCGCCTGTATTCTTCAGCGGCACTATGCGCTGCTTTGTCGAAAGCATGAGCTGTTCCATCAAAAATGGCCCGATGGCCTTGGGCAATGATTTTTAAAGGTATATACATATCATCTAACACTATCTCTGCCGGAGCAGGTTTATAAAGTGATTTACGTATGGCATAAATGGCCCCTGTCGCTCCCAGCATAGAATGCAGGCGGGCTTCATGGCAGCGGATAAATTTCTCATATTCCCAATAAAGATTGACGCCTTGCGCTATCCCGCCTTCGGTTTTGATAAAAATAAGTTCTCCGCTGGCACACCCAACAGATGGGTCGGCAAAATTCTGTACAAGATTTTTAAGCGCGCCTTTGGCCAGGAGCTGCCGTGCGTCATTAAAGAAAATGATCTCATTCCGGGATAGTGCTACCAAATCATTGACCGTCATCATTTTACCGCGCCTTTGGGGATTAATAAGCACCCTCAGACGCCCATCTTGATAGTTTTGAATGATTTGATGAGTACGGTCAGTCGAGGCATCCGAACCAATTAAAATTTCAATCATGTCCTTGGGATAATCCAGACTCAACAAATTATCCAGTTTAGCTTTGATGACATCTTCCTCGTTGTGGACGGCAATGATGATGGAAACTGACGGAAAAATGGCGGATTTATGCACCGGTTTCGGAAAAAATCTAGACAGAAGGCTGATCAATAAAGGATAGCCTAAATAGCAATAAAAAATCAAAGACAATAGTGTCCAAAATAGTATTTTCATTTAACTTACCCTTAGTATTCTTGTTGTCATTCCCGAATGTTTTAGTCGGGAATCTAGATATTACTCAAACCTTAGACCCCCGACAGAAACATTCGGGGGTGACATCTAGATAAGATATTTCATTTGATTATAAAAATCAGGATTCGCCTCAGGAAATTGTAGCCGGATTCTCTTAGTATAAATTTGGATGTATTCTTAAAAGCATCGCTAATTATTTCACCTATGGGGACATGCTTTTCTAAAGCCTGTTGGAAACGTTTTAGGGGCCAATTTGATTTGACCGCGACGCGCGGTGTACAAATCGATTTAGAGCCTTCAATCTTTTCAGAAATAAAAATTTGCGTATACCCTGCCTCATGGGCCATTTTGATGATTTTGTCATTACAAAATCCTCGAGGAACAGAAAAAGTATTAATAGGAATTCCTAAATTCTTCTCCAGGCAATTTTTTGATGCCTTTAATTCCTCAATGAGCTGGCTGTCTTTTAAATTGGTCAGGATTTCATGCGACAAACCGTGTGAGCCTATCGTCATCCCTGCTAAGATAAGGCTTTTAAGTTCTGTCCAATTCATATAACCCTTTTTGCCGATCCTTTTGACGATGATAAAAAAGTAGGCATTAAAACCAAATTCTTTAATAATAGGGAAAGCAAGTTCATAGTTATTCATCTCGCCATCATCGAAAGTCAAAATAGTCTTTTTACCGTAATTCTGAAGATACTGCATCTGCGCGCGGAAATTCTCTACAGAGACATCATAAAGCCCTGCCCCGGTCTCGCGATCAGGTGGGCTTATGGAATCTTTGGAAGTGATGCCATGGTACATTAAAGTAATCATAGGGTTCTCAATAAAGCATTTATTTTTTCGATTTCCAGAGCAATGGCATCCCGACGGGACTTTAAATAGTCCCCATCTTTCGTAAAATCCCACATGGATTTAACGATGGAATCATCCATGGTCAATAATTTAATACTTTGGTCAAAATATCCCTTATATTTCGCCTCCAAGCCTTTCGCGCGAAGGATCCTTAATTTATTCAATAAAATTTGAATATATTCATAGTCCTGCATGCCATCACGAAAGTTTTCTGCCCGTATGGAATCCCAAGGGCCATCGGGCCCGGGATAAAACAAAAGCCCATTACCGTTTTGTTCCCATTCGGTATTTTTAGCACTCTTAAACGGATCAACGGTAGGCCAGAAATTCACACACCAATATAGAAAGCCCCGTATATCATATTTCCAACATATCCAGGGTATAATGCGGTAATCAATAGAATCAAAATCCAAGGCTAAATTAGGACTATTCGTTCCTGATGGCCCTGAAATATACATCCACATTTCCATGCCCATTTTTTGTAATTGACGCATTTTTGCCTCATTAAAATCATCGATTTGAAATGTCCAAATATCAATGTCACGGCCCCAATCAGGATTTTGAGCCGGGTCCCAAAAACCATGGTAACAAACCATATTTTTAAGGCCGGGATAGGCCCGGTGAATCATAGAAGCAATTTTAGGTACCAAAGGATTACCAATCTCGCCCTCATCCCAGGTGTACACATAAGTGTAATCGAGCAGATGGTTAAGTTTTAGATCTTCCCCGTAGGTTTGATAGGTTGTAGAAAATTCTTCAATGGAAGGGTCATCTTTAGGCCAATTATTCTCAAATGTGCCTCCATGTTTACCGATGGCAAAATTATTCAATCCGAGTGCCCTATAACGGTCTATACTAGATAATTCAACCTGCGATGTTGGATCAATATTTAAAATAGGATTCATGCGGTGTTTAAGCATGTTCACCATAAATTTGTCATTGATATCATCCAAACGCGCGTGCCAGGCTTCCGACGATTCCTCATCTTTCTGCGGGTAGCGGTATTTAGTTAAGAAACCATAAAAATCAAAAGCAGTTTTTAGATGCCCTTCTTTAGGCAAAGTAAAATCATATACATGGAGATTAACCGAAATTTTTTGCACGGCAAAATTTAAACCTTTAACCCTGACAGTCGCAAGGTAATCCCCCGCAGGCGTACTTTCTGGAATGTAAACAGTCAGCCAAAAAGGCTGGGTAGTTCCCGCTTTAACATCATAAGATTTGACTGGGATAAGCGGGTCCGGCCAAAGTCCAACAAATTTAACAGGATAATAGGGCGTCAACGTTTGCACAAAACCCACCAGTCCCCAAGTAAAGTTATCCCGTGAAATTTTGTTTCCTGTTTTCAGATTTACAAAGTCGGAAGTCTGCAGAAAAACGCCCGGCTGATCTTTCAAAGGTGAATCAATCACGATTTGAAAAGATTCATAGTCGTTACGTGCCGCTGAAATGGAGGCACTGGGTGAGAAAGACGGCTTCAACAAAGTCTTGCCATTTAGAAAAATACGGTCCAGGCTCGAGGCAACAAAGATTTCTAAACCATCTTGAACGGGCAGACCATTCAACTTTGATATTACTGCTTGTGTACAAAAGAGTTTAGGCCTATTTATATGACGGTGTATTTTGATAGCCATCTTAAAACAAACGCCCGCCATGATAAGCATCAACAAAAGACTTAAAATAAGAATAAATATTTTCTTAATCATTTTTTCCAAACCCGCGGGTTAAAGACGGATAAAATCCTGGCAAAAGAATAAAGCACAAATAAAAACATCAACGGCATCCCATATCTCCATTGATGGCTTACGTTACAGGCTTTAATTGTCAAATATAAAGGAATGAGGAACAAAAAAAGCAGGGAAGAATTTAAAAGAACATAATCATGCACGCCCCAGGACACAAAGATTCCGATCAACGCCAGAAAGGTCATCCCTGTAAAACCGATGGCTTTATTGAATTTTATATGTGGAAATTCACGGATAACATTTTGCAATACCCCTTCTCCCCGCCATTTTTCTTTTAATAAAAATTGTTTTAAATTTTTGGATTCTCCCAGATGGATGACAGCCAATTCCGGATGCGTGAACACGCATGCGCCTGACAGATGGATCCTTTGACAAATATCAATGTCCTCAGAGGTGGTCAACGTTTCATTAAAACCGCCAATTTTGTGATAAACACTTTTAGTAACAATTAAGTTGCCACTGGGGACCCAATCAATATCACCCATTTTTAGCCGTCTGGAAGACATATGGGCATTCCAAACCCGTTCTAAAAAAGACGTTTTTGATGGCAATTGATACCAAGATCCAACGGCGCCTATTTTTTCATTTTCCAGGAATTCAGTGGATTTCTTAAGCCACAAAGACGGAGCAACACAATCAGCATCAATAAAAGCGAAGATGTCCCCCTTTGCTTGGACTCCACCAAAATTACGCAACTGTGATATCGTAACCTTAGGAAGCACAAAAGATTTAACAGGATACCTTGCCACTATTTCAACGGTTTTATCTGTCGATCCATTATCAACAATGATGATTTCATACTTATCTTTAGGATAATCAAGATTTAACAAAGCAGATAAACATTGATCAATGTATCTTTCTGCATTAAAAACAGGAATGATGATTGAAACCATTTTCATGTTAATACATCCTCATAAACTTTTTTGTATTTCTGAGCCATACTCGTGTCACTAAAACGCGCGCAAACATCTTGATAAGCTTTTTGGGCAAAGTAGCGACGTTTTTCTTTGTCCCTGGCTAATTCGATCATACTCAACGCCAAATGATGATCATCCCCTGCTTGAATCAAAATTCCATTCTTCTGATTCTTAATCACTTCTCCAACAGCGCCCACATCCGTTGCAATGACCGGTAAACCAGACGCCATGGCCTCTAAAATAGTCATCGGCAAACCTTCGGAATAAGACGAATTGACCAAAATGTCACACGCCGCGTAAATAGCAGGCATGTCTTGGCGAATACCAGTAAAGATGACACAATCTGACAAATTTAAATCACGGGTTTTTTGTTTTAATTCTTCCTTTAACGCCCCATCACCAACAATAATAAATTTTACTTTCTTAATATTCTTGACCACTTCAAACGCAGCTTTCAAAAACACCCCATGTCCTTTTTCAAAGGACATGCGTCCGACAATCACAATCGCGCAATCCTCCGGGCCAATTCCAAGCAAATGCCTTGTGTTGCCGTTCTGAGTCTGACAGTTAAATTTCTCGATTGGGATCCCGTTATCAATGATCTCCAGCCGGGCTTCTTTTATATTCTTCCGTAAGAAACTTTGTTTCATTCCTGAGGAAACCAATACGAGCTTCTGGACACATTTCAAAATAAAAGAATCTATTTTTTCATAGAATTTCAATTTTTTATCTGTCTCAACCCAGCCATGATGTGTCGCAATCCATTTAGCTCCAGTGAGTTCGGTGGCCATTAGACCGATAATATCTGATTTATAATTATGTGTATGGACAATGTCGATCTTATGTTCGATGATAAATTTCTTCACAGCACCGATGGTCCTTAAATCAAATTTCCCTTTGGAATCAAAAACGACCGTATTAAGGTCCAAGCTTTTTGCTTCCTCAATAATTTCTATGTGAGGATTATGTGAATTATTAATAGCACCTACAAATGATGTGGTACCCTTGGCTTTTGAAGCCAAATTCAAAACCACCCTTTCAGCCCCGAACAAGCCACCAGAGCTGATCAAATGCAAAACTTTGATTGTGCTTTTGTCGTTAAACAACTCCTCATAATGATCAATCATGGCTTCCATGGAAAATTCATTTTGGACCCTCTCATAACCGGCAGAACCCATGTCTAAACGCTTTTGGCGATCATTAATAAGAACTAATAAGGCCTCTTTCAGTTGTTGCGCGTTTTCAGGTTCAACCAAAAAGCCGTTAAATCCGTTCTTTATCATTTCAAGATTGCCTCCCACCTTGGTCGCAATAACAGGCTTTGAGGCTGCCATATATTCCAAAATGGAATTGGACATCCCTTCGCTTAAAGAGGGCAAAACACCTATATCTGCGTCCCTTAAAAGACTTTGCACATCGTCGCGTTTACCTAAAAAAATGACTTTATCTAAAATATTTAAACCCTCTGCCATTTTTTGAAGCTGACCATTCAATTCATCCCTGCCGATTAAGACTAACTTTATATCCGGATGTTGTTTCTCTATGGCGGCAAAAGCTTCCAATAAATATTGATGGCCTTTAACGGGTTTTAAATTTGCCACATGCATAATGACAATATCATTGACTTTAAGGCCTAATTGGACACGTAAGGTGGGTGTTTCTGGGCTTAGCTTTTCAGGTAAGTGAACGCCATTGTAAATGACCTCAATGCTCTCGAGGGGAACACCTTCCTCTTTGACTACCATTTCTTTGATTGATTGGGAATTCGTCACTATCTTATTGACCCAAGGATTAATTAATTTATAAGTGGCCACATGCAGGGCATTACGCCAAAAACCCAGGTCCCTCCGGTTAGAAATAATGGTCCGAACACCCGCCACTTTACCCCAGAATGTTCCCCAGATATCAGAACTAAAATGGTATGTCATGAGGATATCAATGTGATTATCTTCTAGAAAATGTTTAAAACGCACGCCTTGAATAAGTCCTGAAATGCCGTAGATTCGGACAACACGGAAAATATGCAGTTGAGCTCCTGTTGATTCAATAAGTTCGCGTGGCGCTTGTCCCCTACAATCAAGGCTAATGACATGAACATCGTATCTATTTTTATCAAGACCGCGGATCAACTCATAAATTTGCCTTTCAGCTCCGCCAGCCAAATCCGCGAAGCAATCGGTCAAAAGCACAATACGTGTTTTAGTCATGTTCTGGGGGATCATAATAACGTACTTTTCTCTTATTTTTGGGTGAGTCTTTTTGAGGGATCGTTTTAACTACGCTCCCAACAGGTTGTTTAATAACGCCAGGATTTTTAGAAATGACATTCAGGCGCGCAACTAAACCGGCAAATACCCAAAGGTAGGCATTGGGCTCCAAATAAGACCAGCGGTCACCGAAGAAATTATTGACCATCATGACGAATATGCAGCAAAAGAACCCTAACCCCAATGCCCTTGAAAGATCATCATCTCCCTTTTTGTAAAGCTGCCAGCCTTGTTTTATAAAGAAAAAAACCGTCATAAAGAAAATAATGATCCCAATCAATCCTTGTTCAGTCAGGATTTTGATATAAATATTATGGGTGTCTTGCAAATCGAGGCCTAAACGGCGGAATGACCCAAAACCGATCCCTACAATCGGAGACGATTTAACATAATCAAAAGCCTGTTGCCATATGTCAATCCTGCGTTGCGAAGATTCATCAAGCGCTCCGCTTTGGGTCTTTGTTTCCTTAATACGATCAATCACATTTTGAGGCAAAACAGATTGCCATAACAATAAGACTAAAAATAAAGGAATTAATAATTTCTTGTCCTTAAAAGAAAATAAAATGAGCATGCCCATCATCAAACCGGCATAGGCCCCTCGAGAATAAAGAAACGTAATGGAATATATATTGACCAGGATTAAAATTAATAACAACCACTTATTCCTGCCTTTTTTGAGAGCATACAGCACACTCATGATAATGATGGTGTACTCATTAAAGAATGCCGCTACTTCATTAGGCCCCAAAAATTGAAAAGTCCCCCTTATTTGTTCACGGCCGAGCAGTCCGGAATGCTCTTGGATCTGGTGGATTGTATAGAAATCCACCAAAAACATGGAACAACACATGACCCCTAAAATGGTCCATATTTCTTTTTTATTAATACTGTTCTTAAAAGTCAGGAATAATAATACCGGCATCAATGAAAAATTCTTCCAATCCTGTATCCTGCTGTCGTGCACATCAAAATTAAATCCCCCATAAAGAAAGAACCCTCCCCGGAGCAATGAAAACAAAAGATAAAAGACAGTGATGATAGCAATCGTAGTAATGCTCGACTGTTCAGGGGTTTTTAAAGCCGCGGTCCTTTTATTAAAAAATCCACCGATTAAAATTCCCCCCAATAAAATATCTATAAACTGGTTTGCGAATGGATAAATTTGAATCCTATCGATCACATTACGTAAAGGAAGAAGAAAAACAACCAGCATCAAGGCCCAGCGCACATTGCCCGCAAAGGCCCTGATCGCACAGACCAAACCTCCTAAATAAAGACTTAAAGGTGCCGACGCTTTTAAAAATACTCCAAGACTCATTAGCTTTTCCCTGGTTATTCTATTGAAAATCCGATACCGTGCACGCTGCAGAGAGCAGCGGGCCTAATAATGCTTTGATAAGATTAGCCCACGGCCAAAAAGCCAATGGATCATGCCTGATAGCTTTAAGGTATTCTTGGCGCGCGTTGATAAAATATTCCGTTAATAAGAATTCATCCCCTCTGTCCCTAAAAATCTTGGAGATGGCCCTGTTGCGAAGACTGTGTTTGCTTTGATCATTTTTAGGGCAATATTTATCGATGACATAAAGCCTTGCTTCAAGCATTTTGTTCAGATTACGGCTCATGCTTTCCGGAGTGACCCGATAGTAAGATAGGACCTTATCAATATAAATAATTTTGTGTTTTTGGGCGATACGTAACCATAGGTCCCTGTCCTCACACCCCAGGCGGGTCAAATTGACATCAAACATGCCTGCATTGTCACAGCAACTACGCCGAAAAAGGGCTGTTGGACAAGAAATATCTGCTCGTCTCAGAAAAATATTATCAAATATAAATCCATTCAAGAATTGCACACGACGCTTTGGTGTATTGATTTCTTTATTGTTGATATCAATGTTTGTAACGTTTCCATGCACAAGTGCTACAGAACTGTCCGCGTCCAAAATCCTTACTCCCTCTTCCAAGCGGCAAGGCAGCCATTGATCATCCGCGTCTAACAAGGCCAGGTATTCACCTTGGGCTTTGGAGATACCTGTATTTCGCGCCACGGCAAGCCCTTTATTTTCTTGCCAAAAATAACGGATTTTATTTGGTATTTTATCGACGAAAGATTGGACCACTTCTCTAGTATTGTCACTTGACCCATCATCTATGACTATTATTTCAAAATCCTGATAAGTCCCGGATAAAGCACTCTCCAAAGATGTAGGCAGAAAGTGGGCGGCATTATAGGAAGGGATTAAAATGGAAACTTTGGGCATCATCTAAACGCTCCGGAACAAAGAAGTTTGAAACGATTTTCTGTCATATTATTATCAATGTGTGTACGCTTTAACTCATAGGCATCCAGGAAACTTGAATTTAATCCGGAAATGGTTGTAAGAGCGCACAGCACATTTAATTCTTGTAAAATGACCTTGGCCCGTTGGTCAAAATCTCTTTTTCCCCCATTGGGGTATGCAAATAATAAGTTGTTTCCATAACTGCTGACCCGCCAACAAGATTTCTGGATCTCATCATTCAAGGTGCTGTCATCCAAATTAGAGAGGATTTCATGGGTGCATGTATGCGCTCCCCAATGAACGAGTCCTGTTTCATTCATAAAATTGACTTGTTCCCAAGATAATAATTTAAAGTTACCGGAATATGAGACCTGCGTTATTTCTTTAGATAGAATATTTTCTATGTAACTAATAAGTTCCTGCTTTTTATTGAGCTTAAGAAACTTTGCTTGATTAGAAATTAAATTAAAAGCTTTTTGTTTGGCCTCCACGGATGTTAAATCAAGGATATTTAAGCCAAACTTCCGTAAATCAATTTCTTTTACCTTCGTTTCAAAAAAAAGGATAAGCATCTTATCCGGCCAAAGCATTTGGTCTGTCCCGATAAAATCAGTGGTGAGAAATATAGTGGCGGGTAGGTTCAATTCTTTAAGAAGCGGATAAGCAACGGAATAATTATTCTCAAAGCCATCGTCAAATGTAATGACCGCGACATTGTCGGGCAAATGTCCCCCACGTTGGACCTTATCAATAACATCCCGCAAATGCATGACGGTATAATATTTCTTTAGATATTCTAATTGCCATTTAAATTTCTCAAACGGCAGCTGCCACCAGCATGAAACAGGTATTTTATGTTTTAAAATGCCGTGATACATAAGGATGATGAATTTCTTTCTATTCATCTTCCTGAACAAATGATGGGCTTTAATCGTTGTCAGAAACCAAAAAAGAGCCTCTTTTATTTTGTTTTTCATTACCATTTGGCAACCTTAGGATCCCCGAATAAGATATTCGGGGATGACAAAACTGAAGACTGATAATTGGCTATTGTTTCTTCATAGACTGCCAATGTATTGCGGACAAGCTTATCGTAATTAAATTCTTGGGTAACTTTCTCGACCGCTTTCTTGGCGCAAGATTCGCGCAGGGGGGCATTTTGAAGAAACCGGACGATGGCTCCTGCCAATTCTTGAGGCCTGCCTGGGGTCACTAACAACCCTTGCTCTTGATGGTGGATCATATCTTTAATCCCGCCGACACCACTCGCCACAATGGCACACCCGCAAGCCATGGCTTCTAAACAGGCAATCCCACATGCTTCATAAAATGAAGGAAATACCACGACCGAAGATTTCCTGTAATAGGACAGCAATTCTTCCGGGGCAACTTCCCCTAAAAAAACCAGCTGGGCCGCTGGTACTTTTTGGGCAAGATACTCCCGTGCCATACACCCGGCTTCTTTTAAAAACATGTCTTTACCGGCAAAAACAAATTTTGTTTGCGGGCAATGATAAAGAATCTCCCCCATAGCATCTGCCAAGACCAAAATCCCTTTATTTTTGACTAATCTCCCGACATACAACACAGACAGATCTTTGGGCAAAGCATGATCAGGCTTGAATCTGAAAGTATCGACAGCATTCAATATGACCCGGTATTTCTCCTTATTAATTTTCCAAATTTCAGAAGCAAAATTCCTGAAATCAGAAGATACGACAGAAATTATATCTGCCCTGTCGATGGTTTTCTGCTGCATCCACAAAAGCAGCCGCTCCCGCAGGCTTAAAGAACCCAAAGGATTAATGCGTCCATCCTGCCTGTTAAAAAACCAGCCATGAAGGCGCAATAAAAAAGGTGTTTTACGATTAAACGCGTACCAAAATCCACTTCGAAAATAGTCCGTTGCCTCAACAATGTCAATTTTAACAAAACTGCTAAGATCACGGATTTTTCTTGCCGCACTCACAGAAAACCTTATGTCATCTATGGGGATAAATCGATCCATCATCAAATACCCGTAGAAAGGATTCTCAACAAAATCCACCGGATGTATTGTTATTCCCTTAGGGACAGCTCCGAGTGATAGGTTCCCCTTATTCTGGGCAATAATATGCACCATGTGCCCCTGCTCCCCGAGGGCTCGCGCCAATTCAAGGGTATACGTCTCAATGCCGCCCCGATCTCGCAAAATATTCCGGCATATAAAACAAATATTCATTTTTATTGTCCCGTCTTTTGCTTAACACTAGTTAAGACGTCATCGACACTCAAACTTGTCATGCATTTCATTCCAATAGGACAACCGATATAATGAGATTTCCAGGCTTTCGGATACTTACTACCCCAGTAAAAACAAGGCTGACAATCAAGGTTCTTGGTTATATTATTAATAGGGGAGCCCTTTATATTCCAAAAGCGGGGGTCCGTGGGCCCGGAAATAATAAAAGTTGGGATCTTTAAGGCTCCGGCGATCGCGGAAAGCCCTCCATCATTACCGATGAGCATTCCCGATTGGGATATTAAAGCTGCTGTATCAGGAAGAGATAGCTGTCCGATATAATTTTTTACATGTCTTGAAAATTTTTGTTCATGATTATATTTTTTACCGAAAGCCCGGGCCAATTGCGTCACCTTCCCGTTATATTTTAGAAATTCCTCCAATAATTGGCCAATCACATACGGGAATGAAACGCTGTTTCCCAGCCATAAATCATCCGTGGTCCCCACCACCGCGACATCAGTAAATTGATCAGCTAACGCGTCAAATTTATCCCACTTTTTCATGGGGTATTCTTTTTTACAGCCTGGGAATAAAACAACGGTGTCCCGTGAAATTTCAGGAAAAATCCGGCCGGAATGCCCGCAATAGGCTGGCATATTTAAATCCACCTTGGGATCAATCGCTTTGGCGTATTGCAACATCAAATCTGCTTGTGAACCAAAATGAGCAAAAGCCTGCGTATAGTGGCCGTGCATGATAGTCGTCTGGGCTGTATCCGTTAATTCCAATGGATTATTGACCCAAGATCCCATTAAGTAAAAATCATATTTATTGTCCACAAAATCTTCACGGATTGATGAAACGTGCGCTGGGCCCATCCAATCGCGAAACAATTCGATAGGTTTAAAACGATCCCCCCGGATATAAACATCCACCTCATGCCCGGTTCTCACCAACGCGTTGACGCATGGCGTTCCCATCACAATGTCGCCGATTCCACCATCAAGATGGATTAAGATTCTTTTTGCCATATGACCTTAGGTGAAAAAACTGCATTGGTTACTGCGCTGTTCTGTCCGGCTGTAACGCGTATAACATTGTTGCTGTAGACGACATAAGGATGAATCATATCCTTCTCCCAAAAAGAAACCTTGGGTAAATAAATACCGGGTGCTAGGTTTAAGTCTTTGAATATGACCTTGATTGATGCACGACCAAATACTTTCCCTAATCTCACCCCGGATTCTTTGGAGTTTAGCGAACAGCATAAAACACTATCGGAACGAATAATTTCTATAATGACAATTGGATCTTCGATGGCTTGTTTGACCTTATAATCAACCTTGATCTCAAAATCTTCCCCTGCGATAAATTCTTCCTTTAGTTTTAAATCTTTGTCATATAGGGACACACTCGTGATTTCTAAAGCCAATTCTTGTTTGATTTTCACTTGGGATTGCTCTTGACTGACTTTATGTTTAAAATCTTCTTCGTTCTTTTTAAAAGTGATGTTTTGATAATACGGAATGACTTCATCCGTCGGCCCATCTTTAATTAATTCTCCGTGGTTAAACAAAAGCACCCTTTTGCAAAGGCTTTGGATCAAAGAAATCTGGTGGGACACCAATAAAATCGTGGCCCCGGAGGCCATCAGTTCCCTCATTTTCTGGGCGCATTTAGATTGAAAAGCAATATCCCCCACTGAAAGCACCTCATCCACAATCAAAATCTCCGGGTCCATGTGCGCGGCGACAGAAAAACCTAAACGCGAATACATCCCTGATGAATACCGCTTAACCGGCGTATCAATAAAGTCTCCCACCTCGGAAAAAGCGACAATCTCATCAAACTTGTGGTCAATTTCCTTGCTCTTCATACCTAAAATGGTGCCATTTAAATATACGTTCTCACGGCCGGTTAGTTCCGGATGAAAGCCTGCTGTCACTTCAATCAAGGCGGAAATCCGGCCATTGATGATCATTTGGCCTTTGGTCGGGCTCATAATGCCGGAAAGTAATTTTAAAATGGTACTTTTACCAGCGCCATTCGGGCCCATAATGCCTACCACCCCGCCTTTGGGTATCGTGAAATTCACATCTTTCACGGCCCAGAACTCATATTCACTCAAAGGCATGTTTCCATTTTGATGTGTTAAATTATTAAAAAAATTGGGAATGAAGTCTCTTAAGGAATTAAGTTTCTCGCCTTTTTTAAACTTTTTCCAGACTTCGTTGAATTCAACGGTGTTTTGCATAGTTTCCTTAGATGTTTTCCGCGAAAAGTTGTTCTTTGCTGTGAAAAACAAGCATGCCTATACAAAACATGGCGATAGAAGCACTACCTGCATAAATTAACCAATGCAAATCAGGCATAGCTTTAAGAACAATGGACTGATTTAAAGCTTCTAAAATGCTGCCTAAAGGATTTAAAAGCATAAATATTTTTAGCCGGCCCATCGTGTTGGCATCATAAAAAACCGGAGTAAAAAAAATACCGAACATTAATATGATTTCAACGACATATTTAACATCCCTGAAAAACAAATTCGCGGCAGCTAAAGCCAACCCTAAACCAGTTGTAAACAAAACCAAAAAAAGCAAAATCAACGGTGCCCACAAAATATAGATACTGACCCCAAGATGAACAAAGCAAAGGATCAAGACCAAAACAATGACAGATATGGCGAAATCAAAAAGACATGCCGCGATCGATGCCAGAGGCAGGACCGCCCGTGGGAAATAAATCTTAGTCACCAAATTGCTGTTTCCCACCAAACTCTGCACTGCAAAACGGATGGAACTAATAAAAAACGTCCACGGAAGGACTTTGACCGAAATAGACACAACGCCAAGCATATCAACCGCATGTCCTGAGGAAACGGCCATGGCCTGTTTTATAAGCATGCCCGCTGCTACCGCTACAATGGGCATAAAAATAGCCCACATAAATCCCATCACCGCTTGTTTATAACGGATCCTGATATCCCGCAAGGTCAGCATGTAAAACAGATCACGGTATTTAATTAATTCTTTTAAGGCTTGTAGCATAATGATTTAATATTAGCTTATCTGATAAAGATTTTATTCCCCTCCCCTGGTGGGAGGGGTTCGGGGAGGGGGATCATAGACGATTTACACCCCCACCTAACCTCCCCCATCAAGGGGGAGGAATAAAAATTTATCGGGTCGACACAAGGTCGGCGGCTACGCCCCATTTTTGTTTAAAATACGCGACTGTCAATTTTAAACCATCTTCAAAATTGACCAATGGCTTGTAATTGATTTTCCGGCTGATTTTGGAGATGTCCGCGCTTGTTTTAAAAACATCTCCCGCTCGAATTGGCAAAAATTTCGGTTGGATGCTTTTTCCGATAATACGGTTGAGCGACCCCACCAGCTCCAGGACTGTATTTTCTTGTCCTAAGGCCACATTAAATACCTCATGCTTAATGCCGGGAGTTGTTGCCGAAAGAATATTAGCGGAAATGACATTTTGTATATAAGTGAAATCCCTGGATTGCAGGCCATTACCAAAAATCGGCGGCTGTTCATTGTTTAAAATACAATGAATGAATTTAGGGATCACGACGGCATATTCATCATCCAAGGCCTGCTTGGGCCCAAAAACATTGAAATAGCGTAAACAAACCGTTTCAACTCCGAAAAATTCCGAATAAATACGGCAATAATACTCCCCTGTCAATTTGCTTAGGGCATACGGAGAAATCAAGAGCGGCAAATGTTCTTCTTTTTCAGGGAATTGGTCGGTGTTCCCATAAATGGAACTGGATGAGGCAAAGACGAAACGTTTGACCTTATGTTTGGAGCAGGCCTGTAAAACAGTCAAAACACCGTCGATATTGACCCGGTTGTAGCTAAAGGGATCAGTCAACGATTTAGGCACTGAACGCAATGCCGCCTGGTGCAAAACATAATCCATCCCAAGGCAAGCTTTATCACAGTCCGCGGCATTGGTGATGTCCCCGCGGATAAGCTCGAATTTATCTTTTCCCAACCCTTTGGCAAAATCCAGATTCTCCTCTTTGCCTGAGAAAAAATTATCTAAAACCCTGACAAAATGGCCTTCTTTGATTAAATGTTCTGCAATGCTGGAGCCTATAAAGCCTGCTCCGCCTGTGATTAAGAACTTGCTCATGACAATCTCCTTATAGATAACGGTAAATATATTCTGGGATGAAGTATTCCACCCCAGTTAAAACATGCCCGATAATATTTGAATGGGCCTGGGCCAAGAGCTCAATGGCGCGCGTGACCATGCCTTGCTGGGTGTCCCCGGCCTTAATGACCAAGAGCACCCCCTCCACATTGCTTCCGATAATAACGGCATCCGTGACCGGGATGACCGGAGGGGTGTCAATCAAAACAAAATTGTACTTATCGCGTAAGGTCACAATCAACTCCCTCATAGGCGCCGAACTTAAGAGTTCTACCGGATTGACCGGTACAGCACCGGAGGCAATAAAACTCAAATGATCGATATCATCCAAACTAAATAAAATCTCCTCCAAGCTAGCTTTACCCTGAAGAAATTCGCTGAGGCCCGGGCGAGCCGTGCTCCCAAGATAATTGAGCAATTGCCCACGGCGCAAATCAGCATCGATTAAAACAATGCGCGGTTTATGGGTCGCATGGGACAGGGTGAGGGCCAAATTTAAAGCTGATACTGTTTTTCCCTCCGCGGCAATTGAACTGGTAATGGCAATCGTCTTGGGCGGCCTGCCTTTGTTTAAGGAAAGGATATTGGTCGTCAGGATTTTATACTGCTCTGAAATAACGGCCTTGGGATCAAAATAAGCGACTAGGCGCGCATCAAGCTTGGAGGTTTTAAGCTTATGCACAATGATCTGTTCGCATTCTTTGCTCTTGATGATCTTGTCTATATGAACAAGGCTTTCCTGCGTTGCTTTTTGTAAGGCTCGGGTGATTTTCCCCATTACTTAGCTCCTACGTTGCTTAATAGTTGCATCGGAGACTCTCCGATGACTTCCTGCATGATGTGTTCATCAATAATCTTTAAACCTTCAACATAACCCGTCAAAAGGGCAGAATCACAAATTTGATTGACTAAACGCGGCACACCATTGGAAAATCGATACACCAACTGCAAAGCTTCCTTAGAGAAGTACTCCCGATTGCTTTGGCTGGCTACTTTAACCCGGTGGAGTATATATTCCTGCATCTCTTCAAAGACGAGTGGGGACAGATGAAAATAAATCGACACCCTCTGACGCAGCTGCTCCAAGCGGCTTAATCCCAGCTTCTGTTTCAACTCCGGTTGACCGATTAACACAATTTGGATCAATTTATCTGTTTCGGTTTCCAGGTTTGAAAGCATGCGCACTTCTTCTAAAACAGCCGGCTTTAAATTTTGGGCTTCGTCAATGATCAAGACCACATTGTGATTACGTTTGGCCTGGGCTATAAGGTAATCATTCAAACAAGAAAGTAATTTGGATTTAGAAAACCCGGGTTGAAATTCGATCTCAAGGTCTTCTAAGAGAGTCATCAATAAATCCTTACCGTTGACATGGGTATTGGTGATGAGGGCCACCTCTGTGTTTTTATCCAATTTATTAATCAACGCCCTTGAAACCGTGGTTTTACCGGATCCAATCTCTCCGGTGATCACAATAAATCCTTTACGCTGATTAATGGCATAAAACAGGCTGTTTAAAGCTTCCCTATGTTTATTGCCTTCAAAAAAGAACCTTGAATTAGGAGTCAGATTAAAGGGTGGCTCTTTGAAATCAAAATATTCGAAATACATAATTGGTCCTTTAGTCCTGGTTTAATGTTTAATAAGCTGGCGGATCATGATGATAAAAGCAACTGTGAAAATCCCTGCACTTAACATCCAAAACAAGGTCCACTTGTTTTTTTCTTTTACTTCACATAAGGACTCTACCGTATTTATTTTGGATATCACCCCCAATAGAGGAACACCTAAAAATGCACTGGCTTCCTGGACATCCAAAAATGACCTGTCCAAAAGTTCAGACATTAAAATCAAAGCTCCTCCCGCCGCGATCCCTAAAAATAATCCGATCACGATAACTAGCGGCACGTTAGGCGCAATGGGAGCTAGTGGCGCCCTTGGGGGATCAATGATCGTATACTTGGTGCCTTCTTGGGAAGATTGCAATCTTTGCGTGATTTTGGCAGTCTCAAGCCTTTGCAAAAGGGTATCATAAATGGTTTCATTAACATTGACGTCCCGCGCCATGACACTGTCAAGTTTGTCTAAAAGCACGACTTTATAAAGGTCTTTCGCATCCCCTGACGCTTCATCTTTAGCGGTGTCAGCCGCTGTTTTATTCCCGCCGATACTGTCTAAAGTCTTCTGGATCTGGTCAATCATGGGATTGGTTGAGTCGGATGAAAGCTTGGCGTCTTCACTGTATTGCAAATTTGCTTTTTTTAACTCTTCCATCTTCTGGTTGATTTGGGCCCTTAATTCCTTGACCATCGGATGCTCTTCGGTTGAATCAATCAAAAGTGTATTAAGTTTATCTTTCAGATCGGCGATCTCGGCTGATTTGATTTTCCCAAGATAAACATGCAGTTGTTCTTCAATGAATTTAATGGCGTCCGAGGTTTCTTTGTTCTGGATGGTGACATTGCGTTCGATAAAAATGTCGGTCACATTTTGGACAACGGCCTGGGCCTTTAAAGGGTCATCGCTGACATAGGACAAGTCAATGATATTGGCTTCACGCAGATCTATGGTGATATCTTTGCGCAATTTAAGGACAAGGTCCTCAAATTCAAGGCTGCTTTTAACATGCTGGTCCAAATTAAGCCGTTTGATCAATTTGACCAAGCTATCCCACCCCAAAATGGTCTCCCGGATTTCCTGGGTCCTTTGGGTAATGGTCGTGGCAATGGCAATGTTACTGAACAATGGGTTATCTGATTTACCTTCCTGGACCAAGATGGTTGTATTGGATTTGTATACCTTAGGCAGCATAATACCCAAACAAATGCCTAAAATAAGACCAATAAAGGCGAGGATGATCAATGTCCACTTTCGCCTGAAAAACATCCTTAAATATCCATGTAAGGGCTGACTCAAATTTTGCATTTAAAAACCTTCCGGGTTAAAGGGCATGCACACTCACTGCTGTGCCTGCAGCTTGGGCTATGGGTTGGGTAACAGGGTTGATAAACCGCGCTACTTTCGCCCACAACGTTGCCGGCAGATAAAGTGTATCGCCTGGTTTCATCACATAATTTTGCCGTAAATCTCCCTTATAAAGCAACGCGTAAACATTAACTTTACGGAGCACGACCTTGCCATTGTCCGCAGGCGTAAAAAGTGTCGCCTTTTCTGTTGCGGCGGTCAGTTGAGGTAAATTGGCATCCAACAAAGCATCCCGAACAGAGATAGTGTCCCCTCTCATAAAGATCTTCCCCGGATTACCGACTTCACCGACGACATAGACCACCTTACTGTTGTATTCGGTAATCACGACCGTCACATCAGGCTTAATGATGTATTTTCCCAGGCGTTTGGTAATCACAAGGGCTGCCTGTTCTTTGGTCATGCCAACTATTAAAATGTCACCTACAAATTCAAATTGGATCTTACCTTCCATATTAATCGTATACTTACCGCTTAACTCTACATGGCGCTGGACCGTTATTGTCAGCACATCATCAGCCCCCAAGGTATAGCGGCTGTCTTCCTGCTCATTGGCAATATAAGCCTGCGGCACTTCATAAGCTTTACTTTCCGGAGTTTTGGCAGGAGCATTTTGACCATCCATCGCTTGCTCTTGGGCTGGTTTTTGATTGATTAGAGTAAAATTCTGCGCATACACCCCTCCGGAACACAGAAACACAAAACCGATCCCTAAAATGGCCTTTAGGTTTAATGCATATGTGGCTTTGTTAATCGCTGTTTTCATCATTATTCGACTCCGGTCAAAATTTCATGTAATTGGCGTATCTGAATAAGGTCATTCTCATCATATACCCTCCAACTGCGCCAATTACGAAGCGGCTTTTTGATCTTTCCCATTTTTTCCCATCTCATAATGGTTTTGGCGCTAATGCCCACCATTTGGGCTACCTCAGTAATAGTCATGCGCTTTTTTATTTCATCTGTGGTCATTGGCGAATTATGATATCAAGGGGGGGATAAATCAATTATACCTGGGTCTAACACGACGATTTGGGTCATTCCAGCATTAACCAACTGTATAAAAGAATAAGCACTACCGTCCAGGACATACCATGACAAGAGCGAGGCGATGGGGCTATAATGCAGGAAATAATTTAGGGATTTTTATGCTTTGGACTTGCGTAATTGATATTCAATATACCCTGCTAAAACTTCTTGTATCCGAACCGACGGCTGGACCACAAAATAACGGCTCATGATGGCATGCCCCATCTCATGGCCCAAAATTCTCCGTTGGAAATTATCGGCAGACATAAAGATTGTTCTTAGGTCATCCAGATAAAAACCATAACCCGAGCAAGGTATATGCTGGTGAAAACGATTATTATAATACGCATTCAGGTCCTGCTGAGTCGCAAAAATCCTTATATTGGCCTTAAGACTGTAGATATGCATGTCCAAAACATCGCTGGCCTGGGCAAAAAGCACCTCGACTATGTTTGATAATTGGACCTGTGGGGATGAGGTGTTAACCGTCTGATTGGTCAAAATCTGATCGGATTGGCTCACATGAAGCTGACTGATCAGATGATTGATATCAACGCCTGGTTTATAATAAATGGTAAAATGCTCGGTATCTATTTTAGTGCTCGCACCGAAATCATCCCCTGCCCAAGCCGAGGCTGGCACCAATAAAGATAAACAACAGGCAATAATGCGTAGGAACATGTTTTTTATAATATGTAAACTGAACTATTTTTAGAAGAGGAGCTCTCCACTTTTTTAGGACATTTTCCCACTCAACAATCCATAGAAAATTAAGCAATAGGTGTCGATGGAGAATGCTATGACTAAGGCAGGGATTAAATAATTTTGATGGTATTTATAAGTCTTTTGACGTCATACGGCTTGCAAATAAACGCGCTGACCATTGGCAAGAGACCTTGTTTCTTTATCTCTTTTTCAAGGAATGGCCTACCGGAAATAAGGATGATTTTGCTTTTCAAAGTAAGTTTCTTTATCCGTTTTAATAAGTCCGCGCCATTAAGCACAGGCATTTTAAAATCAAGCAAAATAACGTCATATTGATTTCTTTTAATGAGCTTTTCTCCGTCCAAACCATTGAAAGCGGCCTCAACTTTATAACCTTCAGCCGCTAAAAGATCGATCATTTCTTCAGATAATTCTTTGTCGTCATCGATAAGAAGTATTTTTACTTTCACTGATCTACCGTTTCTTTGGCAAACAAATGGTAACAATGGTGCCTTGACCTACTTCACTTTTTATATCGAACTCACCGTTATGCTGCATAATAATTTGCTGACAAACTGTCAGGCCCAAGCCCGTACCTTTGGCTTTAGTTGTAAAGAATGGCTCCTGTATTTTCTTGAGATCTTCGACTGAAATACCTATCCCGTTGTCTTTAAAATAAATCACGACCGACGCAACATCATTAATCTCTAGACCTACCGTTATAACGCCATTTTTAGCTGCTATCGCATCAAAAGCATTATTTAAAATATTGCTAAAAAGCTCCCTCATCTGCAATGGGTCTGCGTCTATAAGGACTTTTGTTTCTTCAATCTTTTGTATTAATTTAAACTTACGCTTATTGTCTCTTTTTTTAATGATCTCAACACATTCAACAAGAATACTGCGGATATTTACCGCCTCATAATGCGGCGTCTTTAATCTTGAACAAAACAAAAGATTACTAATGATCTGATCACTCTCTTTTACTTTCTTTTCAATACTATCAAGATGCGTATCAATGGGTAAATCCTGCTTTTTTCGACGGATATTCTGCATGGCAATGTTGATCGCGGCCAAGGGGTTACGCAGCTCATGGGCCACCGTCGCGGCCAAGGTCCCAATGTCCGACAGGCGTTTGGATTGGGCCAATTCTTCATGAGCGATGTTCATTTTATTTTCTATATCAAACTTATCAATGCCTTCCGCGATTAATGGTGTCAGCTGTTCGATGAACTCAATTTTACTTAAATTAACCATACAGGGTCTTTCATCGGCCAAATGAATGGCCGCGATTATTTTCCCCTGGCTATAGATTGGAATGATAGCCACCGACATAAACCCATTCTTGACCCGGGCTTTAAGAAAATTTATTTTTGCTTTCTTTGAAATGCCGGCAACAAACTCTTTGGTGTTATCACAACGAAAGGCCCCCTTAACGGTAATCGCCGTTAAATATTCCGCTTCTGTGCGGGCATTTAAAACATTGACGCTAAAAATCTCTTTCTCAAGAAGTGAAAGCCCATTTTCAAGCTTCCAAAATTCCGGCTTAAATCCCTGAAAAGAATCATAATGGAACTGCTCCTTGCCATTGATGACCTGCACTCCGACACAACGGCACCGTGACCAGTCCATCAGTAAACGAACCAGGGAATCTGAATATTCATTTTGCGAAATCCGTTTAGCCAACAGCTTCAGGATCTTATTGCTCGCGTAAACGTGCCTCTCGCTGGCTTGCCGATCAATGATTTCATGTTTTAATTCTTCATTCTTCCCGATCAACTGATTTGTCCGTTGACTGACCTGTAATTCCAAAGATTCGTTATATTGTTCAAGCTTTTCTTCTGTTTTTTTACGCTCCGCAATATCACGGATATTACATTGAGCGACTTTCTTACCATTCACCTCATATATATTGTTGACAAATTCGACCTGGGTCCTCTTGCCTTCCTTACTCTCAAGAGGCAAATCCTCAAAACGCAGATACTTTTTAACCTGCAATTCTTTAAAGCGGGCCATAGGGACTTCCTTAAGAGGAAAAATATCCCAAAACTTCATGTCCGCCATTTCTTGACGGGAATATCCCAACATTTTTAGCAGAAAAGGATTAGCATCATCGATTTGTCCTGTCTGAGCATTTAAAATTATTATCCCGTCCCTGGCAGTCTCAAAAAGCCTGCGGTAACGGATTTCAAAATTTTGTTCATTGGGAGACATAATCCTCACTTGTTCTTTTTGCTTTTCTTAGTTTTGTCCCTATAGGCAGTGGGTGTAAAGTGGACGATTTTCTTGAATTGGCGGCTAAAAGACTCGCTGTTTTCGTAACCTAATTTCTCAGCAACCTGATTAACATTAAAATCGAATTTAACCAAGAAAACCTTGGCCTTGTCCATTTGGATCTTCAATCGATACTCACTAAAATCAATCCCCACCTGCTGCTTAAAGACCCTGCTTAAATATTTCGGACTTAACGCCACTGTTTGGGCAACATCATTTAACCGGATCTTTTTAAAACAATTTTTCTCCACAAAACGTTTTATCCTTTGGATTTTACCTTGAACGCCATGGAAGTTGACTTCGTCATGACTTTCACCATCTAGAAAACGGCTGATAATATCCCGTAACTTTTTCACATCCACGGGCTTCTCTATGTAATCATCCGCGCGGCTTTTGAGGGCTTCGATAGCTGTATTTTTTGAACTGTTCCCGGTCACGATAATGACGACAAGTTTAGGATTATTCTTTTTGATTGCGCTTAAAACATCCAGGCCGCTGATCCCTTCCATCATGACATCCAGGATCACGACCCCAATATCATTGACCCGGCGCAATATATTTAAAGCTCCTTCTCCACTTTGGGCCTCTATGACTTCTTCACCTTCAAGAAAATCACGAAGTTCACTCCGTAATATTTCATCATCATCAACAATAAGGACTTTACTTCTCATGGGTGCCATATTAAAGATGATCTCAAAACTATTCAATTGTACCAGGGTATAATCGGGCTTAACTGTTGCTTATGCCCCGCAATAGCGTGTGACTATTTTGAAAAGCTCGTCGATATCAAAGGGTTTCTGCAGAATCCCTGTGGTTTTAATAGCGACTCGGTGGGTAATATTCCCCGCGGCGATGATGAAAATCGGGATGCGCTCAAGAATTTTTGGATGTTTTCGCTTGAGCTCCAAAAGAAAGGCAGGGCCATCCATCACGGGCATCATGAAATCAAGAAGAATCAAGCCAATCTTTGACGAAGAACTTTTCTCCAGGATATCTAACGCCTCCTGCCCATGTTCCGCGACAAGGACAGGATACCCTTCTCCTTCAAAAAGTAATCGAAGGCCAGAACGAATACTTAGATCATCTTCCACGATAAGAATCGTTTTAACGGCCATAAAGCTAACCCTAAACATAATAAATAAACGGTTGCAGGTTCCGGAGTTGCTACGGGATTGCTGACAGGCACAATCTCACCATCTGTACCATACATAAGGCCGTTGTCGAAGCCATTGGGGCTCTCAACAGAAGTATTAGAGATATTATTATCAACCAAGGTCACCGCGCCATTTAGCGCGATGGCCCTGCCATTAATGCCGGCACCATCAGCCAGGGTGATGCCCTGATTGGCAAAGATATTTCCTATGAATGATGTGTTTGTACCGAGTGTAGCGACACTGCCAACATCCCAAAAAATGCCATCATTCAAACCTGCATTGATCAAACTCACCGATGAAGATGAGGCAGTCGTAAGTGTACTGCCGATCTGGAAAACAAAAGCCGCGTTATTAAGGCCTTGAGCATTGAGAACGAGCGGCCCGGTCAACTGGGCGGTCGCGGCAAAAGTATAAACGCCCGGCGTAAGTACAAGGGTGCCTAAATCCGTACCGGTCAGAACACTCGTGGACGACATGCCTACCAGGCCATTGTATGCTAGAGTGGCGTCGTTTTGGGCCTGAAGCGCTACGGCACCCGCGGTGTATGTTGTTCCATTTACGATCCCCGGATCCCCTGCCAGGCCGACAATCGAGCTTCCCGGGTCAACACCGACATCACCGGTGACGTCAGTCGATCCGGCATTGGTCACGGTCGAGCTGCCCAAGACCGCGAAATTATCAGCCGTACCTAGGACCTGGGTAAAACCTGGGTGGCCATAAAGGAAAGATGCTGCTGCTACAACTGCTGAAATAATCGAATATTTGTATCTCATAATCAACTCCTGTCTTTTGGTCTTCTTAAAGGTCAGATATGAATAAGATAGAACTAATCAATCTTAATAGGAATGGGAGCATTCCTTTTCTTTCTGACTTTCTTCTATACCAGACTTATTCAACAGTGACCGACTTAGCCAGATTACGAGGCTGGTCAACATCATTGCCCCGTTTAACAGCAATATAATAGGCCATCAATTGCAACGGAATAATGGCAAGTAAGGGGGTCAAAAGCTCGTCAATCACGGGTATCCTAATCACATGGTCAGCGTGATGCCCAATCTCCTGGTCACCTTCGCTGGCTACTACTATGACATTCCCTTTGCGTGCCCGTATTTCCTGGATATTCGAGATCATTTTTTCATAAACATGCGATCGGGGGGCAATGCAGACCACGGCCCGGTATTCATCAATTAACGCGATAGGCCCATGCTTCATCTCTCCTGCCGCGTAGCCTTCCGCGGGGATATAAGAGATTTCTTTGAGCTTCAGGGCCCCTTCTAAGGCCGTTGGATAATTCACATTACGTCCCAAATACAGAAAACATCCAAAATGAGAATTTGCTGCCGCTATCTTAAAAACTTCTGCCTTTTGTTTTAAAAGATGCTTGTAGTGTTCCGGGACTTTTTGCAAATCCTTAACTAGTTCCTTAAACCTGGCAGGTGTTATGGTGCGGCGCGCTTGTGCTAATTTTAAACCTAGAAAATAAAACATCATCAGCTGGGCCGTGTACGCCTTTGTTGAGGCGACACCAATTTCCGGGCCGGCATGCACATATAATAAACCGTCTGACTCGCGCGCCAGGGAAGATCCTACTGAATTACAGATAGCAATGATCTTGGCCCCTTTGGACTTGCCTTCACGCACAGCTGCCAAGGTGTCTGCTGTTTCTCCAGACTGGCTTACCGCGATCATCAAGGTGTTTTTATCAATAATGGCATTACGATAACGGAACTCACTTGACGTATCAACTTCGACTGAAAGCTTTGCTATATCTTCAATGATATATTTACCAACAAGTCCGGCATGATACGCCGTACCGCAAGCCACCACGATGATCTTCTTTACCTTGGCTAGAAGCTTATCGGAAATGCCTAATCCTTCCAGATTGAGCTTCCCCCCAGCTAAGCGCAGTTTAAGCATCCCTGAAATAATTGCTGGCTGCTCATGGATTTCTTTGAGCATGAAGTGCTCATACCCTTGCTTTTGTGCAGAACTCACCGTAAAAGAAATCTTCTCAACCCGGGCTGTAATTATTTTTCCGCCAAAATCAAACACATCCACCCTCTCTTGACTTAAAACTGACATTTGCCCATCTTTAAGGTAAATAACTCGGCGGGTTTTCTCTAATATAGCAGGAACGTCAGAAGCGATATAATTCTCTCCCACCCCTAAACCAATAATCAAAGGCGAGCCTATACGTGCCGCAATAAGCTCACCTGGATGATTCCGACTGATAACCCCGATCGCAAAAGCCCCTTTTAACTCAACAATTGCTTTTTGCACGGCTAATCTTAAATCACCTTTATATAAAACAGAAATAAGGTGTGCGATGACCTCAGTATCAGTCTCTGAAATAAAACGGCATCCTCGGCGTTTTAATCTTTCTTTTAATAGAGCGTAGTTCTCGATGATCCCATTATGGACTACCGCGATATGATGCGCGTTATCCGCGTGCGGATGGGCATTTTGATCATTGGGTAAACCATGTGTCGCCCAACGTGTGTGGCAGATACCCACATTAGAAAATGGCAAAGACTTACGCCCAATCAACTCTTCTAGATTTTTTATCTTGCCCTTAGATTTATAAACAATCAGCTTCGACTGATGATCGAGGATCCCGAGGCCGCTTGAGTCATACCCGCGGTATTCGAGCTTTTTGAGACACTCTAAAAGCAGAGGGCTCGCGTTTTGATGGCCAACGTAACCAATAATACCACACATACTTTTTTCCTTTCTTGGGGTTATGCACTACCAACCATTACAGGTTCTGATAAATTTAAATACTCCTCCAACTTATCCAGGAAAGGAGCTGCTTTGGACTTGGCTTTAGTCCTATTGATTGCACTTTCAATCTCTGCATTCAGGGATTGAATACTTTTTTCTATATTAAAATTCTCGCGGACCCGTTTTTGGGCCATTCTGCCCATTTGTCCCGCTAAAATGGGATATTGCGCTATCTTTAAAATGGCCTCGGCCATCGCGTTGATATCTCCTTCATTAAAAAGTAACCCTGTTTTACCGTCAATGACCACATCCGGAATGCCGCCATGACGACTCGCGGCAACAGGTAGACCGCTGGCACCTGCTTCAAGAACGGCAATAGGTATACCTTCAGAATCTCCACTATTTGTTCTTAAAGAATGATGGATGAATCCACGGGCCTGACGCATTTCTGACGCAATTTCATAAGAAGACCGGCTTCCCTTAAAAGTAACCGCGTGATTCATCCTAAGAGCCTTAGTTAATTGCCAGCAGGCCTCATACAAATCTCCGGTACCAAACATTTTCAAAGTGGCTTGAGGAGCTTTTTCTAAAACTTTCTTAAACGCCAAAAGGGTCAAATAAGGAGCTTTTTTATCAATAAAACGGCCCACGGCAATAAAAATAGGAGCTGCATTTTGGGGGTTAGCTCCATTAAATTGATCAATATCTACACCGCAGGGAACATATTTCAATTTTTCAGGCGGCGCGCCTAATCCCAGCAATTGCCTCTTCATATGCTTTGAAACAATAATGATAGATTCAACGCAAGTAAATAAATCCTTGTACCGATTATATTTAATCAACGTTTTTTCTTCATAAGCATCATGGCCGTGAAAATGAACAATTAATGGGACACCAGCTTCCTGACAAGCATTTCGAATGGCATAGCCTGTAGGTCCGTATTCCGCCAAGACCGCTTCAATTTTATTATGAATAATGAACTTCTTTAACGCTTTACTCCGTTGAACTTCTTCGCTCAGAGAAATTCTGAATATTTTTCGCAGGATTAATTGAAGCCCTCGGCGCCAAAACCCGGGCGGATGAAACAAAACATCTCCATTATCTTTATAAACAGGAAATGCTCCTCCATAAAGGGGGAAAATCTTTCCAGGTAAACTTTGTATGTGCGCGTGAATAAAAGTTTCAAAATACGCATTCTTCTCAGGTGTGACAATACAAATCCGACGATTATTCATTTTTCCTTCATTCAGCTATGGTTTAAGTGCCTGCTTTGCGTTGCCGGCCTCTAGAGCGGGTCCAGCGGCTAATCCAATCGTTGTAGTCACAGGGCTGACAATACGAATGACTTTGGCCAGTACGGTGGATGGGACAAACAAATAATCCCCGGGATTTAACAATAAATTTTCTTTTAAATCACCCAAATAAAGCAAATTATATAAATTGACCTTTCTTGTGATTGCACCCTTCAGCCCAGGCGTAATAATCGTTGTTTTACGCATGGCCGCCTCTACGGTAGGCAATCCTGCCATCACGACAGCCTCACTGACCGTGATGTTGCCCGCGCGCATAAAATATTTTCCAGGGGCCCCTACTTCTCCCAAAACGAAGAATGCCTTGCTTTTGAATTCCTTGATGGTGACGTTAACTTCAGGTGAAGTAATATACACGGAAATAACTTTCGCGATTTTCTCTTCCAACTGCGCCTTAGTCATTCCCCTTACATCCATGTCTCCTACAAACTTATACTGGATCTTTCCTTCCAAACTAACGGGGTACGTGCCGCTAAAATCCGGTCGGTCCATGACAGTGATTTCAACGATATCATCAGGCCCCAAGGTATATGTCAAAGGGTCAAAATTACTATCTATGACTTTCTTATCCGCGACTGATTCCGTTACAGCCGCCGGCACAATTAAAGAATCCCCAGGGTTCAATAGGATGTTTTCTGCGAGATCTCCTAAATAAAACAAGTTGTATAAATTTACCTTTTTGACCTTACCGCCATTTAGTTGGGGTGTAATGATCTTGGCTTTATTGATCGCGGCACTTTTAGTGGGTAATCCCGCCATAATGACCGCGTCTTCAACTGAAATTGTTTCAGAGCGCATATGATATTGTCCCGGCTTGTTTACCTCGCCTAACACAAAGAAGACTTTACTTTCATATTCCAGGATAGTGACATTGACTTGGGGAGAAACAACATAGGTGGCAATAATTCCCTTAATTTTCTCTTTTAATCTCTCCGGAGTCAGACCTATGACATTAATATCTCCCACATAATTGTACTGAATCTTTCCCTCTAAATTAATAGGGTAGGTGCCGCTAAATTCGGGGTGGTTGCGAACATTAATTTCAATGACATCTCCGGCGCCAAGGGTATATTTAAGCGAATCAAAATTACTTCTATTGTTCACTTCATGTTTAACATCTAACAATTTTCCAGCAGGATTTTCTGCATAGGACAAAGTTATTACGAGCAACGAAATGATCAAGCCCAGGAATGTTGGTATAAATCGCATAATCATCAGACCCACCGGGGCTTGGTTTCTTTTAAAATCCCCTCAATGACATCGAGAAGTTTGCCTAGATTAAAAGGTTTAATCAGGATATGTTTCATGCCAATTAATTTCATCATCAAAGAATGTTCTTTCTCAATAAAGACCCCTGTAATGGCAATAATGGGAATGTGCTTGGTTCCCTCAAAATTCCTGAATTCATTGGCTAATTGAAAACCTGTTTTAGGCGACATTTTAATATCCATAATAATCAAATCCGGCTTTAACTCGTAGACCATATCAAAAGCCTGGGCGCTATCAGATACCGCCTTAACTTCATAATTAAAAGATAAGAAGTCCTTTAGCTCCTCTAAAAATTCAATATCGTCGTCCACAATCATGATTTGAGGAAATATTCTCTTTTTGTTTTTCTTTGGTTCGACCTGTAATTGGAATTGGGTCTGCGGGTGTAATGTCATAATAAAGCTCCGTTCGTCATTTATTTCAGTTTCTAAATATTAATCTCGCCAATCAGTTCTTCTTTTCTGCACACCTGCTGCAGACCATTAATCGTGTATTCCCCAGTCATCGCATTCTCAATAACGTATTCCCCCCGCATGAGCCACTGCAAACTCTGGGTAATCAATTCTTCCGGCTCATTCATATTCTTTCTGACCTCATAAAAATTTAGTTTTCCTTTTTCGTCTAGTAATTCAAGGATTTTTCCAGAAATGATTTCAATTTCTATAAACATAAGACCTCCTTTTTAAATGATAGATTAAGAATATTCTTATGGACTGGATATATAGATATTATAGGAATACCAAAAATTAAGTATGATGTTTCTCTGCTACTTTAGGGCTTTTTGCCACTTCTCGAGCGGCTACAACACTCGCCGGATTTTATTCTTAACAACGGTTTTTATAATATTCCAACGGTCTTTTTCTCCACGCATCATCGCTTCAGCAAAATGCCAGGCTTGAAGAGAAGTGATATGCCCAGGCATGGGCGCTTCATAGGGATCAACGACAGCATCAATAACAGCGGGCCCAAGCGTACGAAGGGCCTGACGAATGACCGTCTGGGCTTGTGCCGGGTCATCAAGAGTGAACCCGGCGACCCCGCAGGAACGCGCAAAGGCCGCAAAATCGATGGGATGAAGTTCTACCCCATATTCTGGATTGCCTTCAAAAACGATCTGCTCCCACTTGATCATGCCAAATGTATTGTTCTTAAAAATGATGATCTTAACGGGAAGTTGGTATTTGGCAATGGTGGCCAGCTCGCACATCAGCATCGAAAAACCGCCATCCCCGCACAAACATATGACTTGGCGGCCTGGATTCGCCAACGCGGCCCCGACAGCATATGGCAAGCTGTTGGCCATACTGGACAGATTACCGGACACGGAAAATTGCATCTGGTCGCGGATCAAAATATGGCGCGCGGCCCACGTGGTCACAACACCCGTATCCGAACAAATAATACAATTATTGTCTATTAGGGCACTCAGTTGATGCGCCACCACCTGCGGTTTAAGCGGCTTATCCTTACACGTGCCTTCCGCGCGCAAAAGATCATTCCATTTTCTCATCCGTTCTTGAGATTTTTCCAAGAAAATATTTTCCTGTTGTTGTTTCAATAATTCAAGCAAGGCCCGTAATGTTTCCCGGCAATCTCCGGTCAGGCCTACTTCTACTTTATTGCGCAGGCCAATACGCGCCGAGTCAATGTCGATTTGCACTGTTCGGACATTTTGTTTAGGATAGAATTCCAAATAAGGAAAACTCGTTCCCGCCATGATCAAGGTATCGCATTCCTGCATGGCATCTTGGGAAGGCGCGGTACCAAGAAGTCCGATACCTCCCGTCGTGTAAGGGCTATCATCAGGAATAACCGCTTTCCCCAAGAGAGCTTTAATGACGACCCCCTGGGTCAGGACCGCCAATTTCAAAATTTCTTCACGCGCATCTAAAGCGCCGCGACCAGCTAAAATGACTATCTTTTTTCCATTATTAATAAGAGAAGCCGCGGCGTTCAATTCAAGCTGTGAAGGCACGGGCCTCGGCATCTTATAAATATCAGCGCTGTGAGCAGGAACGTTTGCTACAGAACGCTGACCGTCCATTTCCCATTCCTGAATATCTTTAGGGATGTTGATATGGACAACCGTACGCTGGCTTAAAGCAGTTTTGATTGCCGCGTCAACAACATTGTGCACATGCGAAGGGCCCATGATCCGTTCATTGTACGCGGCCACATCCATAAATAATTTATCAAGGTCCAAGTCCTGCTTATAATGCGTGCCAATCAGGTCACTGAAGGTGTGCCCGGTAATGGCCAAGACAGGCTGGCCGTCAAATTTTGCGTCATAAAGCCCATTGAGCAAATGCACCCCGCCGGGACCTGATGTGGCCAAGCATACCCCTAGGCGTCCGGAGAATTTAGCATACGCGCAAGCAGCAAAAGCAGCGGCTTCTTCGTGACGCACCTGTATTAATTTAATGTTCTTTTCATTAACACGAAGGACTTCATAAATACCGTTGATCCCATCTCCAGGAAGGCTAAAGATCGTATCCACTCCCCATTGCATCAGGCGTTCAACCAATAATTCCGCGACTTTTTTATTCGGCACAGCTTCTCCTAAATTATCTTTGTACGGGTATTCTAGAGACGCGGCCCCATGAATCAATTATACCTAAGTATAACGGCCTGCCTTTCGTCTTGGCGTGGATCATTCATCCTCCGTAAACTCTGATAAATTATTCGATATTTTTCCGCACAAAAAATCATCCTCTTCGTCGTATTGCGCTAACCAACTATGAATAGACTTAGAAAACTCTTTTTCCTTATCACTGAATGGATAAAGCATTCGGTCTTTTTGACTTATCATATATCCCCCTCGTTTTTTAAATTTCCTTCATGTATAACGCTCAAATAATTATTAACATTGTCATCTCCGGCCCAGGCTGTTGCTATATTGCCTGCTGCCATCCGTTCCTGTTCCCTATGGACTTGTCCTTCTAAAGTCACGATTTCACCTTCAACGGTGACGACAATATTATCGGATACCTGCGATAATGTTATTTCTCTAGCTATAGCATCTTGAATATCTACAGCCAGGTCATCATCCAGTCCCGTTGTATTTAACCTGAAATCCTCCTCCATTTTTTCGTACCCTCTCGTTCCAAACCCTGTACTTTGATCGCTTGAGTTTTTCATTCTCACCTCCTGATTAAACGCATCGAACTGTTATTTTGTTGAGAAATAATTTTATAATGCTATTTTAGGGAAGGAACGAAATGTATCAATTGTACCGGGGTATAACCATTGGGCTAGATCATGTGCAGAAGGTTCTAATTAAAAAGTATTTAAAACTTTAGATCTTTCTTTATGGATGGTCGTAATCAATTGATTAAAATCGACAAACTCTGCTTGCTGAGCAATCTGACACCAACCATCGCGAGGCAAAGAAAGAAACATTTCTACTACCTGCGGATCAAACTGACTGCCAGAACACGCTTTAAGTTCCTCCAAAAAGACTTCAAAGCTTAAGGCGCGCCGGTAAGGACGGTCGTTGGTCATAGCGTCAAGAGTATCAGCTATCGCAAAAAAACGCGCTCCGATATAAATCTCTTTATTTTTTAACCCGCATGGATATCCACGGCCGTCAAAACGTTCATGGTGGGCATACACCAGCTCACGGCCACGGCCCATAAATTCAATAGCTTTGACGATTTTATAGCCTATCTCAACGTGTTTTCTTACCTCCACCCATTCTTCATCCGTTAACTTTCCGTCTTTAAGCAAAATATTATCGGAAATACCTATCTTTCCCACATCGTGAAGAAGCGCTCCCATCGCTATTTCTTCTAACTCTTGGCCTAAGATCCCCCAGGCCTTGGCCATTTCTACCGTATGAAAAGCCACCCGTAACGAATGCCGGCTTGTCTCATGTTCCCGGACATCCAACGCACTAATCAAAGAATCCATCGTCACATGGTAAGAATCAAAAAGTTTCTGGTTCGTTCTTTGGATAGTTCGTGTGCGCTGGGCCACTTTCTTTTCCAGTGTTTTATTCCAATTTTCTATCTCATCAACCATATTCTTTATCCGCAAATGAGCTTTGACTCTGGCAAGTAATTCTTCTTCATGGACAGGTCTGGCTAAAAAATCATCAGCCCCTGCTCCCAGGCCGATCACTTTATTGGGCATATCGATCATGGATGTGACTAAAATGACCTGGATAGAACGTTTCTTTTTTTTAATTTCCCGGCATACCACAAACCCATTCTGGCCTGACATCATGATATCTAAAATAACTAAATCCACGTCATTATGGTTTATGTACTCCAAAGCTTTATCTCCACTTTCGATACTGATAATATTATGTTCCAAGGGTGATAAATAAGCCTCAAACAGTTTTCTATTGTTTAACTCATCATCAACAATCAGAATATTTTTTCTTTTTTCCATCAATCATCACCATTAGAACAAGCATTTATTTGTTTAATGCATGGGCTACATTCTCAAGAAAGATTTCCTTATTAAAACCGGATTTAGGGACAATCGCCTTAGCATGTTGAAAAAGAAATTCTCTTTCTGAAGGCGTTAAATCCTTGACTGTTAAAATAACAACAGGAATATGTGAAAGAAGAGGCTGTTGCTTCAATTGATAGAGCACATCAAAACCCGAAACCTCCGGCATCAATAAATCTAAAACGATCAAATCCGGACTCTCCTTTAAAGCCAATTCCAGGCCTTCCTTGCCCCCACCGGCTTTAATAACGCACATCCCTTTTCGGCTTAAAACGTTTGCCACGATCGCCAGGCTGGTCGGTTCGTCATCAATAATCAATACTTTATAAGACCTGTCTTCCTGAAACATTCTTGGCATTCCTATCTTATTTAAAATTTCTTCAAAACTTTCTCTTTCTACAGGTTTGGTGATATACCCTGCCGCTCCCAGAGCAAAACCCTTTTCCTTTTCTTCCAAACTGCTTGTAATTATCACAGGAATATCCTTGGTTGCCGGGTCCATCTTCAACTCAGAAATCACATCCCATCCGTCTTTCTCAGGCATGATAATGTCGAGCGTGATCAAATCCGGTTTTAAAAGCTTGGCCTTAGATACGGCTTCTTGTCCGTTAACGGCGAATTCTATCGTATACCCGGCATCTGTCAGATAAGTTGAAAGCAATCTAGCTGAGGTACGGTCATCTTCTACGATTAAAATGGTCTGTGCTTTTTTTTGGAAAGAAAATAACCTGTTATTCTTGAATTTTTCTCCCCTTACTTCCCTTGGGGGTTGCGGTTCAATAATTGCCGGTATCGTAAAACTAAAGCGGGTCCCTTTGTTTTTACCTTGACTCTCAAACCAGACTCTTCCGCCATGCAATTCAACAAATCTTTTGGTCAAAGACAGCCCGAGTCCGGTACCGGCAGTGCTTTGAGAAGAATCCTCATGAATACGCGCAAATTCTTTAAAGATCTTGTCCTTATCTTTTTCTTCAATCCCGACACCCGTATCCCAGACTGAGATGACAATGTCATGATCATTGCCCCTCTTGAGCTCAATCCCGACCCTTCCGCAGTATGAGGTAAATTTGACGGCATTGGATAAAAGATTATAAAGAATTTGTTTCACCCGCCGTTCATCCGCTGTAATGATTTCAATTCCCTCCTCAATATCGCTGGATAAATGAATGTCATGCTCAATGGCTCGTTCCCTGATGATCGTCACGCTATTTTCAATGAGAGTAGGCAGATGGAATTTGCTTAAAACCAATTCCATCTTGCCAGCCTCGATTTTAGAAAGATCTAAAATATCATTAATCAAAGAAAGCAGGTGTTTACCGCTATCCCAAATATCATGCACGTACTCTTTTTGTTTCTCATTTAAGGGCCCGAAACTCTGGGCCCCAAGGACCTCAGAGAAACCGATAACGGCATTTAAAGGCGTCCGTAATTCATGAGACATGGTCGCTAAAAAATCACTCTTGGCTTGATTCGCTGATTCAGCAGATAATTTGGCTGCCAGAAGTTCATTCTGCACCTTCTTCTGTTGGCTGATGTCCCGAATAGCAACTGAAATCAAGGCCCCTTCTTCCAAAGCTAAAGGACTTAAACTGATTCCAACAGGAAATTTACTTCCATCCTTACGTAATCCCCATAGATCAAGACCTGGCACTCCTATCGGGCGTATCCGCGATTCAGCAAAGAAATCCGGGTCTTGATCAAGATGTTTATCCTTGAGACAATGCGGCAAGAGGATTTCAACAGACTTTCCCAGTATTTCTTGACGTTGATAACCAAATATTTTTTCCGTTTGTGAGTTCACCAGTACGATGGATCCCTCTTTGTTAACAATAACCATTGCGTCAGGAGCTGATTCCAAAAGACCCCGAAACTTCTCTTCAGCCCGTTTACGATCAGTGAGATCCCGGATGGCGGCAACAACCAAACTCCCATCTTCGACATCAAAAGGACTCAAACGGATTTCAACAGGAATCTCTATGCCATCTTTACGTAAAACATTAATGTCGAAACCGCTGCCCGCGATGCTTTTCTGGTAAAAATTAACAGGGAACAACTTCTCTACACTATGGCCTATCAATTCCTCACGCGGATAACCAAAAATCTTCTCGGTGTGCGCGTTCACCAAAACAATTTTCCAATCCTTGTTGGCAATAACAAACGCATACGGAGCTAATTCCAAGAACTTTCTAAATTTCTCCTCGCTTTTTTGAAGCGCTTCCCCCATCTTTGAATGTTGGGCCCTACTATGAAGAATCCGACTTATGAATTTAACAAGATCCGCCATTGCCTTTTCCTTTTTGGTGAATGATGGTTTCAATACAATTCACAAAATTAACAGTATCGATCGGTTTAATGATAAAGGCATCAAAACCCATCTTTTTTATCTCTGCTTCTTCATATTTCATGGCAGAGGCCGTAAAAGCTACGATCTTGGTGGCTTCTAAATTCTTATTTTCTTTTAACTTTTTAAAGGTCTCAACTCCATCCATATCCGGCAAACGAAGGTCCAACAAAATAAGATGTGGTGTCTTATCCACTAAAACATTTAAGGCTGCCTGCCCGTTAACCGCCTTGAGAACAACAAATCCAGCAAGTTCAAGCAAATCCACCGCTAATTTCATATTGTATTGATTATCTTCTACAATCAGGATAATCTTCCCTTGATTTTTCCTCGACATCACGCCACCTTTTTGCCCGCAAGCAACTCTTCAATTTTTTCAATCAACCTTTTAGTGTCAAAAGGCTTAGGCATATAATAATCGCCCAGTTCTCCCTGAACTGGCAGGGCTTCTTCTCTGAGTCGCGCGCTAAGATAAATAATAGGGATATTCTGATCTTTTTTATTTTTCGTGATCCAAAGGCCCAATTCCCACCCATTCAAATCAGGTAAAAAAAGATCCGCTATAACCATATCCGGGTTGTGCGCTTTAAGAAGTACAATGGCTTCTTCTACATTAACAGCCTTTAGGATACGGTATCCGGCTAGTTCCATCACATCGGTCATTAAATTCATGTGCTTTTCGTTATCTTCTACCACCAGGATAAGTTTGGACGCGTTCAGTTCCTTCATTTCATCCTCTTATTTATCTAAAAATAAAAAAAGCCCGCCTTTTGGCGGGGCTTCACAAACAATTTCATTTTAATAAGAAATAAAAACATTCTTTTGACCTCTGGTTAAAATCTTCGAGGATCAATACCGTTGACACCTTCCCTTATAAATACAAATTTCTATAAAATATTAATGATGATTGCATGGATGCCGATGTTATTTTGTATAATGTCTTATGGTTGGATTATAGAGGAATGAAAAAACGAGTCAATTATACCAAGGTATGCATGCTAACAGCCACATTCTTCAATAGCTGCTCTACGTCAAAGGGTTTACCTATAAGGCCTGCCGCAAGGCTAACGACGCTTTTATCTGTACTTAACAGATCAATGTTCAACACGCCGGACATAATAAACACGGGGCATCGGGGATTCTTATTTTTTACCATTTTCAACAATTCGATCCCGGTCAGACCCTTCATTTTATAATCAAAAATACATGCGTCATACCTGTTCTTCTTAATAAGTCGGGCTCCTTGCGCACTATCCGTTGTATTATCAACAAGGTACCCTTCCTCACGAAAGAGCATGGCCAATGATTCGCAAATACTCTCATAATCGTCAACTACTAGTATTTTCTTATGCATTTTTCTTCTTGCCTATCGGTAAAGTAACTATGACCATTGTTCCCTTTGCCTTATCGCTTTCAATAACGATTGTTCCGTGATGTAACTTAACTGCCAAATGGCATACAGCCAGCCCCAAGCCTGTTCCTTGTGTCTTGGTCGTAAAGAAAGGGTCAAAAATCTTGTCTAAATGCTTTTTTTCTATCCCTTCCCCATTATCTTTTATAAAAATAGACACGGTGGAATCATTAAGCTGAGACTCGATATCTATGATGCCGGCATTTTTATTGAACGCGTCAAAAGCATTATTTAAGATATTGTTGAATACCTCTTTCATTTGCAGAGGGTCCGCCTCAATGGAGAGATTCTTTATGCGATCTGTCCTCACGTTAACAGTGATATTTTTCTTCGGGAATCTTCGCATCGCTTCATCAATACATTCTTTGAGAATATTGTTAATCGTAACAGCCCGCAAATGGCTTACTTTCAATTTCGAATATAATAAAATATTATTTATGATCTGATCGGATTCTGAAAGGCACTTTTTGATACTATTCATGTCACCTTCAATCCGGGAGTCCTTAATCGTTCTGTTAATGTGGTGTGCTGACAGTTCTATTGAGGCCAACGGATTGCGCAACTCATGAGCGACAGTCGCAGCCAATACCCCGATATCCGAAAGACGCTTGGCGGATTCCAGTTCGGTCAAGTCTGTGATGACCATGCAAAGACGTGCGTCCTGGTCTTTCAAAGAACTGCATGACACAAGAACAGGAAAAATAATTTTGTCCTTTTTCTTAAAACTGAATTGAGCCCGTATGTTTCGGGTTTTGCTTTGACGCAAAACCGATTTGAATCTTGAAATTTCATCCGGAGCAACAAAATCAAAAATGGACCTGCCAATAATCTTTTTTATTGAAAAGCCCAACATCTTCGACAGGAACTTGTTGCAATACATCACTGTTCCCTCAAACGCAAGAGTAACCGCCCCCTCATTCATGGATTCTACAAGAACGCGATATACGTAATCCGCTCCTTTTAAGGTAAACACCTTTTGATCATCGGTAACAAACGCATCCACCGCACCACTTTTTATCGCAACCAATAGCTCTTGGGCTTCCGATAAACGCACCTTCAGATCCTTGACATCCTTTGAAGGCTTCCTTCGTTCTTTCATGTGTCTTTTTCATCCTTAAATCGCAGGTCTAAACCGACAAGTAATTTCTTAGTGTTTGACATATCCCCCACGAAGCGGCGTAAAGGCAGCGGTAACTGCTTAATAAGTGTCGGTGCCGCAAGAATCTGACCGTTCTTGGCCATGATCGGGTCCTGATAGATGTCTTGGATCACAAGTTCACAGCGGTCTTGTAAATACTCCGCGCATATCTTCTTAATATTCTCTATTGCTTTTTGTGACCGCGGAGAAAGGCCAGCAACATAAAGGCAAAGGACATATTCTTTAGGCTTAGGCGCCTTAAGCCCTGCTTTCAATTGTTTTTTGATGCCGCTTTTTATTTTGGCCATCTTTTTATCCTTGCTCGATGATGTTTAACCCAACAAGAACCTTCTCTTTATTTGAAAGGTCTCCTATCATCTTCTTCAAAGGAGGCGGCAATTTCCTTACCAAGGTTGGTATGGCAACTATCTGGTCGCTTTGGGCGAGCTTGGGGTTCATCAGAAGGTCTACCACATCGATTGAATATTTTCCTTTAAGGTATTCGTCGCAAATATTCTTAAAGTTAGCAAACGCGTCTAATGATTTAGGTGTGGATCCTGCGATATATAAAACAAATTTATAAATGGCATTCTTCATTTATAGTCCTCCCTCACTCCAGGAATATTCTTTACCTCGAGTCCATTATTGGTGAATATAAGGTCCTTAGTTTCGTGGCCATGATTCATACCCCTGGACTTGATAATAGATATTCTTCGTATCCTTTTATAGTCCTGCATTTCCATCGAAAGCCTTATCCATGTGTCGCAAAGAGATGAGATACCTACCTCCGTCTCTCCGCTCTTATCGGTGAGATCTGTCGCAAGAACAGTTATCCCTTCATTCTTTAAAAAATCAAGAAGCCGCGCTATCATCGCCCGTGCCTCATCCATGATCCCTGAACCTATCATGGTTGTGATCGGGTCTATTACAACGACCGCGGGTTTAAATTCTTTGACGGCTTTATGCGCCATGACAAGGTGCATCTCAAGGCCGCAAAGAGTGGCCCTGTTAGCGACAATCTTTAAAATCCCCTTATCCGCCCATTTTTTAAGGTTAATGCCTATGCTCGTCATATTTCTGGATAGCTGGCCTTCAGACTCTTCAAACGCAAAATATAAAGCGCGCTGGCCGCTGCGGCATACGGAATCTACAAACTGCGCGCCAAAACTTGTCTTACCGCTTCCTGCTGATCCGGATACAAGGATAGTGGTTCCTTGATAGTATCCTTTAAGACCAAACATCTCATCAAGGCCCTTTATACCGGACGATATTCGTTGTGAACTGACACTGCTTGATAAAAGCAGCGATGTCATGGGGAATACGGAAATACCGCTATTGCCTATAAGAAAAGGAAATTCATTGGTCCCGTGCTTGGAACCACGGTATTTGATGATCTTAAGCCGCCTGGTCGCTATCTGTTCATTGACCCTGTGATCAAGAAATATGACGCAATCAGCGACATATTCCTCCAAGCCATGCTTTGTCAGGAGTGATTCACCTTTTTCACCAGTGATAATAGCCGTAACACCTTTATCTTTGAGCCAACGAAAGAGCCGTCTTAGTTCCGCGCGCAGGATGGATTGATTTGTAAATCCTGAAAACAGGGCTTCGATCGTATCGAGCACAACCCTTTTGGCACCGATCGCATCGACGGCGCTGGCGAGCCTGACAAACAGCCCTTCAAGATCATATTCGCCCGTTTCCTCGATTTCGCTGCGCTCAATATAAACATAATCGATAAGGAGTTTTTTTTGGGCTACAAGCTTCTTCAAATCAAATCCGAGAGAAGAGAAATTTTCTTCCAAATCTTTTTCTTTCTCTTCAAAAGCTATGAAAACGCCTGGTTCATTATAAGTTAATGCTCCCCGGCAAAGAAACTCCATGGCCAAAAGTGTTTTACCGCAACCGGCACCTCCGCAGACGAGCGTTGGCCGGCCTTGCGGCAAACCACCAAATGTGATCTCATCTAAACCTTGAATGCCGCTTGGGCATTTAGGCAGTTCCGGCATTACAACGCTAGTCATATTCCTTGATTTAGCCATTGTTTTTACCCTTTCATAACCACTTCATTATTTGTTAAGAATTATTGGATCTTTTATTATGAAACGGAGTTTTAAAATATCAATTATACCAAGGTATACCAGACAAATTATCTGGAAGGATCAAAGAGGCAAGTTTAATTTAGCGGTGTGGTTGAAGCTTTTCCCTTACACGCTTAAACTAAAGAAGAGTAGCTTCGAGTGTACTTAAAAATACGCTGCATTTTCATTAAATCGACTTCATCAAATTTAAGACCAATGTCCCACATAGATAAGTCATTGATAGGCTTGGCTCTTACGACCCGACCGCTTAAAACCAAAGGATCATTACCATCAGGTAATTCAACTTCTAGGGCGATATGGTCATTGAAAAACAGCCTGTCTTTGGTGAGGATATTGACACCATTAGCGGAAGCGTCCCTTAAAATGACATCAAAGCCAAAATCAATGCGGGAATCTTTGAATTTCACCGGGAAGCGGGTCTGAAAACGGTTGAAGGTACGGCGTTCATCATTCATTTCTTAAAACTCGTTCGGCTTCTAGCCAATTATCCACGGCAGATCCGCCTTTTTCTTGATAAAGCTGATACGCCCTAAGTTGTATGGAACTAGCATCCGCAGCAACCATAGATTGAGCATCTACCTTACTTTTTTGCTGAGTCGTTTTACTGTTATGAAATGGTGCTGAAGCGTGTCCTTTGTTAGCGATTTGTTCTGCCAAGTTTTGGATGTGATGTTTTGACATGCCGTTCTCCTTCTCTTTGTTAATATTAGTGAGGCCACTGTATTTGTATTCTAGGATAAATCAAAAAGTGATCAATTATACCAAGGTATAACCCTTGGCAGAGATAGGCAGGCTCAGGCTTTTTCAATGAGGGGGATTTAGAACAAAGAAATAATAATGGCGCCGATAATAACTAGTCCTCCTCCTAAAAAGACTTGCCAGGTAAACTTTTCACCTAAAAATATTATTCCAAACACAATCGCAAGAACAACGCTTAACTTATCCACAGGAGCTACTTTTGAAATGGGGCCCATCTGAATGGCCCGGTAATAACAAAGCCACGAAAGACCTGTCGCCAATCCGGAAAGCAAAAGAAAAACCCACGTTTTCATATCAATAGATTGCGGCTTCTGCCACTCATTACGCCAGCCTACAATCATGGTGATCATTGCAATAATAAATATGGTCCGAATAAGTGTCGCTAAATTTGAGTTAATATTCATGACACCTATTTTGCCAAATAATACAGTCAAGCCTGCAAAGAAAGCCGACCCCAAAGCATAAATCTGCCAGTTCGAGAATAATTTCATAAGTCACATCCTTTTTATCGATGAATTAATACAAATATGCCGATAAGTAAAATGATACCGGAAACGGTTTTCTTAAATATCGCCTCTGGTATTTTACCAAGTATCCTCACACCTATCTCTGTTCCCATCAAAACACCCACTGAGGCTACAGCAATCCATGGCCAAATGCTCAGTATATCTTTTAATTGAGTACAAAAATAAACCGGCATGCGGGCACAGTCAACGGCAAGGGCGATACCGGTTGCTGTTGCGACGAATTCTTTTCCTTTTAAATCAAAACCAAACATCGCGGCAGAACGGATACCTCCTTGATTGCCTACAAGGCCGCCGAACATGCCGGATAATGCACCTGCAATCCATGCCGCAGGGCCGTTAAAACGCAATTTTCCTGATAAGCCTGTAATTCCTGAAATTCCGGCAAAAACGAGTAAGCATCCAAAGATGATGGTCAGAATTACATTTTGAAAAATATTATGAAGCAATGCGCCGGCGAGTCCTCCTATGGCACTGGTAATGCCAAAACTTAGAAGGATCATCCGATTAACATATTGTTTCCATTTCCAAAAACGAAAAGCAGTTCCTAAAAAATGGGCAATGGAAACGCCGGCAACCGCGATGCCTGTCCCGACTTTAAACGCAAGAAGCGGTGTTATCAGACTTCCAATGCCAAATCCGGAAATCGACGCCACCGCTCCTGCCAAAATGGCCACTAATAAAAGCGTGATATTAAAAATAGTGATTCTCCTTTTAACAAATTCCTATTTTTATATTATCACGCTTCAATATTTTGTACTTATTTATTTTGTGCCGAGGCCTGGGCTTCGGCAATCTTGCTGTATTTCTCAGGATCGCCTTTAAAAGTCTTGATACACATCGGGCAGCATAAATTGTAGACCTTGCCATTGTAGGTGATCTTGATCGGAGGGCCCATTTCGCCGACTTTATTGTGACTGACTGGACAAATTGTATTGCCGACCTCTACCACTTGTGCTGATGTAGGTGCTGTTGGTGGTGTTTGCTGGGCAACGGCCATGCCTGTTGCTAAAAAAATGATTCCTAGTGTTAATGCGGTGATTCTTTTCATAACTGTCTCCTTTTGTTTTTACACCCCCACCTCACCTCCCCCATCAAGGGGGAGGAATTCAGCAGATTATTTTAATTTTCCTTTTAATTCAAAATTGGCTTTCCAGATATAGTAAATGGCGGGATAGACGATCAGTCCTAATAAGAATGACGTCACCAAGCCTCCCACCATGGGTGCGGCGATGCGTTTCATCACATCGGCACCTGCTCCATTTGACCACATGATTGGCAACAGCCCTACGAATGCCGCCAGCACCGTCATCATTTTGGGACGTAGACGGCGTACGGAACCTTGGATGATCGCATCCTTCAAGTCTTGGTGCGTATTCATGCGGTTTTCTTGGACCGCTTTCTTGAAGGCCAATTCCATAAATAACAAAAGTAATACTCCTGTTTCCGCGTCAAGCCCCATGAGGGCGATCATTCCAACCCATACGGCAATTGAAATATTAAATCCCATTGCCCACAGAAGCCACACGGCACCGATTAAAGAAAAAGGCACTGATAAAAGCACAATGCCCGTCTGTACCATGGACTTTGTATTCATGTACAATAAAAAAGCGATGATAAAAAGTGTTAACGGTAAAACCACCTTTAATCGATCCCGTACCCTGAGCATATTCTCATACTGGCCGCTCCAAAGCAAATCATACCCTTGAGGCAATTGTATTTTCTCTCCCACGATCCTTTTAGCCTCATCCACATAGCTGCCGATGTCACGACCTGCCACATCCACATAAACGTAGCCGGCCAGCATTCCGTTTTCATTGCGTATCATTGATGGGCCGGTACGTCTCACGATGTCAGCGACCTGCCCTAAAGGAATTTGGGCACCAGTTGGTGTGGCAATCAAAACATGTTTTAGTTTTTCCACACTATCGCGCAGTTCCGACGGATAACGGACATTGACGGAATAACGTTCTTGGCCCTCAACCGTCTCTGTCACATCTTCCCCTCCAATGGCAGACTGGATTGTCATCTGGGCATCATGGATGGAAAGCCCATAACGGGCTAATTGATTACGCTTTAAATCGAAATCCAGGAAATATCCTCCAGCGGTGCGTTCGGCATAAACGCTTCTGGTGCCGGGAATATTCTTGATTACCCCTTCCAATTGAATTCCGATGCGTTCAATTTCATTAATATCAGACCCCAAGACTTTAATGCCAATGGGCGTCCTTACACCCGTTGATAACATGTCGATGCGATTTTTAATTGGCATGGTCCAGGCATTGGTGACCCCAGGAATTTGCAGCTTTTTATCCATTTGATCGATCAACTCTTGATGAGAGATATGATCAGGCCATTCGCTTTCCGGTTTTAAAAGCACCACGGTTTCCATCATCGAAAGTGGTGCTGGATCTGTTGAGCTTCCCATCCGCCCGGACTTTCCCCAAACACTTTCTACCTCAGGAAAACTTTTAATAAGTTTGTCCTGGGTTTGTAATAATTTCTTGGCCTCAGGCACTGAAATACCTGGCATGGTAATGGGCATGTACAAAATACTACCCTCCCATAAAGGCGGCATGAATTCGGAGCCTAATTTCAAATAAACAGGAACGGTGGCCAGCATCAAAACAATGGCCATTGCGATCACCCCTTTAGGGTATTGCAAAACAAAGCGGCAGACTGGATCATACAATTTAAACAGTATTCGACTGACCGGATGCTTTTCTTCCGGATAATATTTACCGACTAACACAGCATTGGCTATTTTAGAACGGTAAGGCTTGACCCTTAAAAGCAGCATGCGTAATGCCGGATTAAGCGTCACCACTAAAATAGCGGCGATGGTCATGGCAAAAGTCTTTGACCATGCCAAGGGTTTAAATAAACGTCCTTCCTGGTCAACCAAGGTGAATATCGGCAAGAAAGAAACTGCAATGACCAAGAGCGAAAAGAATACCGCAGGCCCCACTTCTTTCAGTGCCTTGATACAAACCTCTCGGTAATCTTCTTTGCGGCCTCCTGCTTCCCAATATTCCAGATGTTTATACACATTTTCCATCTGCACGATGGCCCCATCAACGAGAACACCGATGGAGATGGCTATCCCTGCCAGAGACATGATATTCGATGTTAAATGCATGCCTAATAAAGGAATAAATGCCAGAATAACGGCAACTGGAATGGTGATGATCGGGATAAATGCCGACGGAAAATGCCAAAGGAAAAACAGGATCACCAAGCTGACAATGATCATTTCTTCGGTGAGTTGATGCCTTAAATTATCGATGGCCCTTAGGATTAATTCCGAGCGGTCGTATGTCACTTTAATCTCAACACCTTGGGGTAAAGACGATTGAATCTCTTTCATCTTTTCTTTGACCCTGTTAATGACATTCAGGGCATTTTCCCCGAAACGCATCACCACCGTGCCACCGACCACATCCCCTTGCCCATCTAAGTCAGAGAGGCCGCGGCGTAACTCCGAACCAACACCCACATGAGCCACGTCTTTAATAAGAAGGGGTGTCCCATGGGAATCAACACTGACCACCGCATCTTCGAGATCTTTGATCGATTTCACATACCCATGACCCCGCACCATGTATTCCGCGCCGCTAAATTCCAAAAGCCCGCCGCCGGACTCTTCATTACTATTCTTTACAGCATCAACAAGTTTGGTGATGGGGATGTTATAAACTAATAATTTATTCGGATCAGCGGTGACTTGATATTGTTTCACAAAACCACCTAATGACGCCACTTCAGCCACCCCAGGCACCGATTGAAGTTGGTAACGCAGATACCAGTCCTGATAGCTGCGTAACTGCTGCAAATCATGCTTGCCCTTCTTATCGACGAGCACATACTGATACACCCATCCCACACCGGTGGCATCAGGCCCAAGTTCTGTTTTTACACCTTCCGGCAGGCGCGGGATGATCTTACTTAAATATTCCAAAACCCGGCTGCGGGCCCAATAGATATCCGTACCGTCTTTAAAAATAACGTACACATAGGAAAATCCAAAATCAGAAAATCCACGCACCGCTTTAATGCCAGGAACACCTAATAAAGAAGATACGATCGGATACGTCACCTGGTCTTCGATAATATCCGGGCTGCGGTCCCAGCGTGAATAGATAATGACCTGTGAATCAGAAAGGTCAGGGATGGCATCGAGCGGGATATTCTGAATAGACCAGATGGCCGCCACCAGGGAGGCAAAGACACAAAGAAGTACCAGATATTTATTCTTGGCTGAAAAACCAATCAGACACTCTATCCAGCCTTCTTTCTTTTGTATATCGCTATCCATGATCTTCCCCCTGCTCTAAGCCCGCCTGCACGCGGCTTTCAGAATCCAGAAGAAAATTACCACTGACTACAATATGCTCGCCTGACTTTAAACCAGACTTGACTTCATAACCATCATCTGTTTCCCAGCCGGTTTGAATCTCCCGTGGTTCAAAGGAATTCCCTGCCTTACAAACAAAAATAATCTTACGAACACCCGTGTCCATCACCGCTTCTCTGGGAACAATGATCGCTTCACCAAGTTTTACCGGAAACTCAACATTGACGAACATATTGGACTTAAGCTTCTTTTGATTAGATTGATTTATCCAAATACGCACCCGCACAGTTCTGGAGACCTCCTCAACCGTTGAATCAATACTGCGCACATTTCCTTCATATTTCTGATGATAGGCTGGTATCTCTACCATTGCTTTTTGTCCCACTTTAATAAATTCTAAATCATTTTCAAAAACTTGAGCATAGACCTGTTCTTCATATTGACCAGCCGCTCTAATCGTTTTAATAACGCTCTTTTGACCCACCACCGCTGTTTGAACACCCGCCAATTGCTGTTTTTGAGCTGACTCAACTACCGTCGTGTACCCCTCAATCCCAGATCCATGCTGTAGGGATGCTTCTATCTTCTTGACTAAACTCATGCCACAAATAGGGCATTGGCCAGGATGATCGCTGGTATAATGAGGATGCATGGGGCAATACCAAATATCGTGATGCCCTGATTTTTCAGATGTCTGGTTAGGTATATTTTGCTGCCTTAAAAACAAGCCAATCCCCAGGGCAAGTACCGCGATGATAATGATCTGAATGACATTTTTGATTTTCATAAAATTTCCTCAAAATATGCTGATGAATAGAAAAATGTTAGTCATTCTGAGGCAAAGCCGAAGAATCTAAAGGCATCTTAAGATCCTTCGCTGCGCTCAGGATGACAGGAATGAATTAAACACGTAAATTGAAGGTTCTAAGGTAAAGCGGGGTAAAACTGATGCCCAGAGGCGGCCCTCCAGGCGGATAGGCTAAAGATAACGTTGACGATAAAACTTTATAATGATTGTTTAAAAAAACCGGTGCCAGGAAAGGCAACAGGGAAACTTTCGGTGTAGAAATAGTTTGGCCGCCAGAGAATTCAGCACTTGTTAATTTATTTTGACATGCTCCCCCTGGATTGGAAGAGTTATCGTGAGAACACTTGTCTGCGCAGTGACTGCAGCAAATCGTCACTTGATGAAAATGTGCCATTACAGCCGGAGCAACACAACAACATATGACCGTTGCAACGCTTAACGTTGCCGTCAATAAAGAAGCGACGAATAATTTCAATATTTTCTTCATCTGTAAAACATCTTTCTTCTTGGCCCAAAACCTGACATATTAAGTATAAAATACCCCTGCATTGCCTCAAATACGCAATTCTACGTATATTATACCATGCCTATCGGTAAATTCTACGCTCAATAAAAATCCCCTGCAATTTATTAAATCGCAGGGGATTTTTATTTGAACAAATTTATTTACCTTTTTTAGGTTTTCTTTTTTCTTTGTTACGAGGACTTTTATCTCCCATACCCACGCCCTTTCTTTTTAATGATGTAGTCATTCTACCCTTAATCGTAAAAATGGACAAGATATATACATTAAAAAGCTTAGGAATGGAGTTAGCGTTGCAGGGCGGGCGTTTTTTCGACGGGCTTGGGGGCGGCATTTGTCCATTTGTGGAACAACGTGCCCAGGGCGATTTTGGTCAAATATTTTGCGTTAAAGAGGATACTCGATGAGAGGGCGCATTCAAAGGTGCAATAGCAGCCATCCTTGATTTTATCGCGCATCGCTGTCGCTTTTTCAGCTGCCCAGAGCTTGGGCAAATCATAATTAAAGTCCCTGACATTGCCTAATTTTGAGTTGTCCAGTATTTCGCAAGGGTGCACGCTGCCGTCGTCATAGAGGACCCCGAACAAGGACCCCGCCTGGCAGGGCAATACCCAGCGGTCATTGACCAGGATATCTTCCACAATTTTATAAGTGTGGTAATCTTTGCCGGAGACGATTTTATTTAAAAGAAAATTAAAATATTTAAGATCGTCATTCTTGATCGCCCCCACCTTTAGCGCGGTCAACTCGCGGTATTTTTCAATCGAAACATTCTGCTTGGCGGCCGGGTCTTTGGGGTCGCCCCGCACAAACCCGATATTGACGTTATCGACAAGCCCGGAATCCTTGAGATATAAGAACGTGTCTTTCAAATGGTCTTCATTGAATTTATTACAGGTCATTGAAATAGAGACCCCTAAGTTCTTGTATTTTTTCCGCAGGGGCTGAAGCATGTTTAAACAATCCATCGCTTTTTGATAGGAATCCTTGCCCCGGATATGGTCGTTGATTTCCTGGGGGCCGTCGATGGACAGGTAGATGAGCAAATTGGTCTTGGGGTTTTCTTCCAGCATTTGGGGGATGGCCTCTGACATGCGGCGCAGGTAAAATCCGTTCGTCGAGATGGTCACGATGGGAACACGGGTGTGTTTAACAAAAGCCTTGTAGATTTCGCCGATGTCCTGCCGGACAAAGGTTTCCCCGCCGGTCAAAGACAAAACCAGCAGCCGGGGAAGGGACTTGGCTATTTTTTGGATTTCATCAATTTTCAATTCGTGGCTATGGTCGGAATCAAGCTCTTTCCAGTAAAAACAATGCGAGCACCTCAAATTGCAGCGCGACGTGATGAACAGGGTCAATTGAATGAGCGGGCCTTTTTTAACAAAGACCCGGCTGGCAAAGGATAATTTATCGATCAAACTCATACAATGCTTTCAAACCTGAAGTTTAAATCCTTACGTTGAAAAAGGGAAAACCGAACCACAGACCACGCCAGCCCCACAAAAGCAATGTTGTATTCCAGGGCATGCATCAGAAATGCGGCCATGGCAAATAATACGCCTTTTTGCTTTGCGCAATACCCGACAAAGTCTTTTGTTAAAAACAGGCATGCCATGACACAGAGTCCGCAAATCCAAAAAAGGATATGCGGGGCCTTCAAAACAAAAAAGAACGCGGCTATTGGTAACAGCAACATAGGAATTAACACAATACCCAAGATTTCCGACTTGCGGTTTCCCATGGAGATGCCCGTCCCCTTTAATATAAAGGTCCCGCAATTGACAGCGTTTTGGAAATGGTGCAAGACCAGACTTTTGAAATTAAAGCTCTTGTAATGGGTCCCCTGCAGCTCTTTGGCCTGAAGCATCCTGACATGGGATTTTTGCAGCAATACGCCGAATTCCCTGTCTTCGCCGACCAAGGAAGTTTCGTTAAACCCTCCCAATTTCAAGAATGTTTCTTTGCGAATGGCGAAAATCGCTGTGCACAAATTATACGATCCCGGGTCCATTTTGCTTTGGTTGAAATTCCAGTAAAGGTTTTTGTAAACACTAAAAAAATCGGGATAAGCCGCTTGGGCCGAAAACATGCCTTGCAGGGCGTCGTATTTCTGGGACGTTATACATTCATTGACGATCTCAAAGGCATCCGCACACAGAATGATATCTGAATCAATAAAAAAAAGGATGTCTCCTTTGGCTTCTCTTGCTCCGGCGTTGCGGGCCCCGCCTGGCCCCAGACTGACCGGGTTGACGAGCACATGGACATCGCTGTCTTGCATGCCGATGCCGCCGACAGACGCGTCATCAACCACGATTATTTCGTGTTCGCCTTTTGCCAATTCCTTGACCCGTTGGACGCATTTGTCCAGCAAAGCAGGCCGGTTGCGCACGGGGATAATGATAGAAATCATATGGCTAGTATAAATAATAAAGCCGGCAGGTCAATAGAAATTGAGATTAGCGCGTGATATACCATTTAAATTATTCGAAGCTGCATAATTTTAATATTCCACCTTCCAACCACCGCCAGAAGCGGTATAAATTCCAACTAAATACTTCCTCAAAAAAGTATCAGAATCAGCTAGCTCAGATTCAGCAGCTAATACATTGCCTTGGGCCACTAATAAATCCAGTAAACCAATAAAACCACTTTTAAATTGTTGTTGGGCAAGCTCTGCTGCTTTTTTATTCTGATCAACTGAATTCCTTAACAAACCATTACGTACTACCTCATTTTTATAACTTGTTAAATCATTTTCCATATCTTCAACAGCTTCCAATATAGTTTCTTGATATTGTAAGAAGGCTTCCTGCCCCTGCGCATCCGCAACGTTTAACTGTGCTTTAATACGACCGAAATCAATGAGGGGCTCAATGATCGTCAAACCGATGCTCCAAGGTGTCGCTGTCAGATGATCTGCCCGTTCAACACCAAAATAAGACAATAAAGAAACGTCAGGAAAGAATTGTTTAAACGCATACTGACGGGCAGAAATACTCGCTGCAAAATTACGTTCAGACGCCTTTACATCCGGACGATTCGCTAAAACAGTAGCTGGTGCCGCGACAATAATATGCTGATCCAGGGGGTACAATTCTTGCCTTGTTTCAATAAAATCATCTTTTGCACCCGGCAAAAGCCCTAAAAGAACATTGATTTTATTTAAAGTCAGCTGATAGGCTGATCTTAATTGTGGCAATTTTGATGCGGTTGTTGATACCTGGGCATTGGCACGCTCCACATCAAAATCACTGGCCACCGCTCCCCGTTGCTGCGCTTTAATCAAATCCAGGGTCTTTTGTTGAATGGCTAAATTACTGGACGTGATATCAATCTGCTTTTGATCATCACGTAAATCAAAATAATCTTGGGCCAATTCAGCCAATAAACCAACCAAGACTGCTTGCTGACTGGCATCAGCATATTGTAATATTTCTTTAGTCTGTGATAATCGGGGAAGATTGCGACCAAAAATATCAATATCCCAAGTAGCCTGAACTTCAGCATCTACAAGGCCATGGGCCTTACCAGTACTTGAGGCAGTACTATATCCTCTGCTTGGCGTCACGACACCATCGATTTCCGGCAATTGACTGGCATTGGCAAAGCCAAGATTAGAGCGTGCCTCTTGCACGCGAGCGCGTGCTACTCCTAAATTCTTATTATTTTGAATAAGCTCTTTAATCAATTCATTTAAAGTTGGATCTTGAAAATGCTGCCACCATTCTTGCTCTACTTGAGCATTATTATCCGTGATCACCAGTTTATTTAAATCAACGGATGTCTTGACGTCCTTATGCATGAGACGGCTCCACAACGACGGAGGAGTGATGCCTGACGATTGATAAGGCAAGCTATGCGCACAAGAACTTAATGTGCCAACAAGCAACACGAATAATATAAATCTCATTTTCATTTCTTTTCCCTAGAACCAAGTGCTTTTTCCAACGTGCGTAAAAGCACATAAAATACTGGCGTTAAAAATATACCAAAAAATGTCACACCCAACATCCCTGAAAATACAGCCACCCCCATCGCATGGCGCATCTCTGCCCCTGCGCCATGTGAGGTCACTAAAGGTAATACACCCATAATGAAAGCAAAAGAGGTCATGAGAATTGGCCGTAACCGAAGACGTGCGGCTTCAATAGCTGCTGCAATGGTATCCTTGCCCTGCTTCTCTAATTGATGGGCAAATTCAACTATCAAAATAGCATTCTTGCACGCCAAGCCTATGAGAACAAAAAAGGCGATCTGTGTAAAAATATTATTATCTCCCCCTGTCAGCCAAACGCCCATAATGGCTGAGAATAAACACAAGGGTACAATCAGGATAATCGCCAAGGGTAAAATAAAGGTTTCATACTGAGCAGAAAGCACCAAGAAAACCAACAACAAGCACAAAGGAAAAACCAGCAAGGTCGTATTACCAGCTAATATTTGCTGATAAACCAAATCTGTCCATTCATAGCGCATGCCTTTGGGTAAGGTCTCATCCAAAATCTTACTGATCGCTTGCTGCGCCTGTCCCGACGAATAACCAGGTGCTGGCCCACCGTTAATATCCGCGGAGAGAAATCCATTATAGCGAATCGCATTATCCGGACCTGTGGTTTC
>Ga0206802_1002_pt1 | contig 64093 bp, 59 predicted proteins | sample Alteio_BWOrgCont_63_FD_152902 | JGI IMG/M metagenome (GOLD analysis project Ga0206802, IMG submission 152902) | Enriched cells from forest soil in Barre Woods Harvard Forest LTER site, Petersham, Massachusetts, United States -... | ecosystem: Environmental > Terrestrial > Soil > Temperate forest >... | reverse complement strand
ATACGTCTGGAAAATTGCATCAATGAATACCTTTAAACGTACAAATGTATTTCAGCTGGTGTCAAAGTGTGTCCTCATTTTAAAAATTCCCTAAATTTCAGGAGATTGGGTGCGCTTGACAATAAACTTATATGATTTAAAATATTCGAATATTTTAATTATATTCGATAATTATTGCCATGAGCGAACAAGACACCTTAACAACACAATGCTTTTTTAACATACGGGAGATGATCCTGAGTGGGCAGTTATTGCCTGGAGAAAAACTAAAAGGCGATTATTTAAGACAGAAATTAAAAACTGGTTTAAGCCCAATACGCGAGGCATTGTCCAGGCTGGTAACGACAAGGCTAGTTAAATTTGAAGAGAAAAAAGGTTTTACTATAGTAATTTTTTCGGAAAATGAAGTACGGGATATTGTAGAAACTTATGGGAAAATTGAATGCATGGCATTGAAAAACGCCATGGAAAACGGCGACGATAAATGGGAAGGCAGAATTATTTCGGCCTTGTATGGTTTATCGAAAGTCGAAACAAAAAATAAGGTTGCTTATGAGGAGTGGGCACCAAAAAACACTGATTTTCACAATAGTCTGGTTTCTGCCTGTGATTCATCATGCCTGTTATACATGCACAGTGATTTACAGCAAATGAGTGAATGGTTTACCCGATTAAGTTATAAATTTGCAGATAGTAAATCAATAAGAACAAATCACAGGGAACATAAAATAATAGCTGAGGCAGTAATAGCCAGAAAACTGCGTACGGCAAGTAATTACCTGTATGAACATATTACTGGTGGATTAACAAATCTTGTTATCCAGCTTAAAAAGAATGACCTGATACGGGGTTGAAAGTGAATAATAATCCAGATAAAAAAAAGATTTTAATTTGTGGTGCAGGAATTGCGGGGCTGTCACTGGCATACTGGCTAAAACATTATGGTTTTACTCCAACAGTCATTGAAAAATCCGGATCATTGCGCACTGGTGGTTACAAGGTCGACATTCGTGGTTCAGCGCTCGAAGTAGTAAAAAAAATGCATATTCATGCTGATATATTTCATGCCAGGACAGATATGCAAGGTGCAACCATAATCGACAGGCATGGAAAAAAAATTACTGAAATGGATGGCAAGACTTTTGGTTTAAGCACTAATAATTACGTTCTTTTCAGAGGTGAGTTTGTTCCTTGATTTTTGTCCAATTGATTTTCTTATTTTTTCCATGGTTTGTGCTAACCGTTGATCAACATCTTCTTCCGGTATCAGATTACCTATTAAATTTTTGTTTTTTTTCGATTAAAACCCCCAAATCAAGCTCTGCAAATCATTCAGGCTCTTTACTTTGTTTTCCCAATTTTCTATTCGGATTTGTATATTTAAGCAGCTATAACGATGTAGCAGCATTAAAGCAGTGAGTTTACGACTTAGTGCATTTGTCATCTCTTCAGGAGAATAACCATAAGCGGATAGAAATTCCCTTAAAAGAATTTTGTTACCTTGAATGAGGAAAGTGCCTGGTCCCAATAAATCATATTCCCGCAATCCCAACATTGAATCACCAAAATCTATTAATCCATGAATATGCCAAACCCCTGCTTCCTGCTTCACCAGCAAATTCATTGGGGTATATTCTCCAGTTAAAATAACTGGATTTTTAATTATGGGTAAAATGTCTTTAGTAAGGTTTAGATAATTTGGAATTTGTTGGAGCAATATACTTGGTAATCCTGTTTTCTGATGACGTGCTACGCACTGATTTAATTGTTTTTTAATAAAATCATTCCAGTGATAATTAATGGTTTCCAGCCCTTCAGTAGGCAAGGAATGTACTTCATGAATTAAGGAACCTAATTCACGAATAATAATTATTTTATTGCTCTGATCCAAGCCTTCCCAAAGGCCTTCCAAAAGAATTCCTTCCAGTTGACTCATTATGATATAAGGCCATTGGTCTATTTCACCGACGTACTCTATTTGGGGTGTTTTGACAGAAAGTTTCGTGAAGATACTCTTCATTACTAACACTTCATTATCAAAGTGACTTTTATGCAGTGGAGGAAATATTTTTATCACCCTGGATTTCCCATGAGAAAATACAATATTAGTACCATCGAAGGATGAAAGTGATGCTTCCGGTAAATGATGACGAGTAGCAATTTCAAGCGCCATCTTCTTAAAAAGCTCGCCATGACTAAGTTTGAATTTTTCATATTCTTTATCAGTATTAATTTCTGGAAGGATGTTGTTCAAATTTTCAATGTCCTGATGGCTAAGTGTTCTTGTAATATCAGTGATAATTTTAACATATAATGAAAAAATTACATTTACTCTTATCAAAGTTTTATGCATGGCAGCATATCAATGATAGAACAGGATCTCAAAAATTAGTATATTGATTGGAAATGTTTCTGTTAGCACGATTTTTAAAATGCAGATCGTCCAAGTAAAAATTTATATAAATAATACACAGTAAACTGGCTGGTATCTTATATAAGTAATAAAAACTTGATCGACCGATGTCAGGTAGCGTAAATGGTCTTCGCTGGCTTATGCCTCGACAATTGCATACGAGGCTTGCTCCCGGCGCGCTTGTACGCTCACCATTTTTTTACGGCGATCTCCTTCATCACTTCAATTTCAAGATCACGTGCAGCAAGAATTTTCTTGAGGCGTACATTCTTTGATTCAAGTGTTTTCAGACGTTTTACATCATCAACCTCCATTCGGCTAAATTTTTTCTGCCATAGGTATATTGATGCATCAGACATGCCATGCTTTTTTGCAACATTCGCAATGGTGTCCTGATCTGTTTCGCGAAGAATTCGAACGATTCGCAAAGTTCAACTATGCTCCGAGTAAAAAAATTCCAAATGATAATACAAAGACTTGTTATAAATTTGGTAACCCCAATAATTTTTTTGAATTATTGAATGAAAATACCCGTGTGCAGAATTTAAAACGAGAAGCAACGTTAATTAAGTGAAAACAGGAATTAAAGCAAAAATCTCAAATCTTCCCAGATGAAAATACTCTACATAAAACGCAGGAAGGACTGATCGTGTATAAAAGAACATAAACGATGCTGTCCAGGCGTTCTGATGTGTGAGCCCATCAGAACGCTTTGATTGATTCAATCGATTGATGGTTTGGATCTGTCAGGAAATCATCTTATCAGGAAAAACAACTATTTCCAGGTTTTCAATAAAAAATTGTTGCTGCCAGTCGAGTATTTTAACGCCGGAAAAATCCAGTTTTCTGACATCAATATTGTCAATATTGGCATTGCGCATATCGGCCTTAAAGATGGACAAGCCATCATATTCGGCAGGTGCAAAATCAGTATTTGTCAGGTCTGCCTCTTCCAGATTCGCCCTGGAGAAAATCACAGATACTAATTTACTTTCAGATAAATCACATTTTTCCAGATAGACGCCCTCGAAATTGGAATATCTGAAATCTGATCGGATAAGTGTTGCTGAACTAAATAAAACTGTTCTGCTAACCACGTTCACAAAATTTGCAAATTGAAAATCACATCCCTGTGCCCTGCATTCATCAATTACGAGCTGAAATACATTTGCACGTTTAAAGGTATTCATTGATATATTGCAACGATGAAACTCAGCACGCCTTAAATCAGCCAGATTAAAATTACATCCCTGCTGACTGTCTTTTTCATAAAACATGCAATCTTCAAAATAACCCTCCTGAATGCTTGCCTTCTCAAAATTACAGTTAAAAATTCTGCAATTTTCCAGGCGTAGCCTATCCAGATTGGAACGGGAAAAATCAGAGTTGGAGATTAGGCAATTTTTGAAGGCAAGATCCTGATGATCCTTTTTAATCCAGTCAAGATTAACAAATTCCCTATTTGAAATTAATGTTGTGCCAGGAGATATTATTAAATTTTCTTCATTTTTTGAAATAGCCAGACTTTCAGATTCAGCACTAATAATTACGTTCTTTTCAGAGGTGAGTTTGTTCCTTGATTTTTGTTCAATTGATTTTCTTATTTTTTCCATGGTTTGCGCTAGTCGCTGATCAACATTATTTTCTTCCGACATCAGATCACCTATCAAAATAAATTTCCATTACTATGAATGTTGCGATTATTTATCGCACAATTGACTTATAAATTCCGACAGAGGAAAGTCATTTAAATAGATTTAAATATAAGTTGAAGAATCTGATTTCGCAAACTATTTATACGATTTCTTTTCCATAATCAGGCTACAAAAATTGTAATATACCGCATCCTGGCTCTATGAATTAATAGCATTTTGAGCATATGGAAGTTACACTTCACGGAAGTTCAGGCATCGCAAAAATTATTTTTGATTCAGTTATAAGGATGGAATATGAAATCAAGACACTGGCGGAAGTGGATCGAGGGATACGAGCACATAAAAAAAGTCCATTATTCTTATGATCGTGATCTCGTGGAAATAGAATGTAGCAAGGGAAACTATATTGGCTTCAGCATATGGATTAGATGTCACATTGAAGCTCATGAGCTTAATATTAATAGAAACAATATTAAAAAGGATATCTATCTCCGAGTCGATGGTCCAGGAGACTATAAAAACTTTCCCAGTAATATGGAATACATGAATGAAATAAAAAATCTTTTTAGTGGTTACGCTGCCCTGGAGAATCCTGCCATTCCAGATATATGGGAGGTTTGTACTGATATTATCTGTGAAAGTTCAATTGGCTTTCCATCACTTTCCTGGATACCAGATTTCCCTGAGCAATTTAATCAGGGAAATTATACTGAAGCACTGGCAATACTCACCAAACTGCAAGATTACAAGTATATGGCACCCATATGGACAGCTTGCAAGATGCTTGATGATCATCTTTGCACTGGGGAAAAGCTTCCTGATAATTTTATTATTGGACAGTTTAACTTTGAGACACTTATTGAATGGTATCAGGAAATAACGGAAGTCAATTCAAATTACAAGCAGGCTAATTATCGGCTATACCATATTTATTTAATGTCGCTTGAGAATCAGGCTCTTACCCGCAAGGACAAGAAAAATTTATTTCTTTTCGCCTTGCGTAGCAATGATCAGGAACTCAAGGATATCGCCTATCATTCACTTTGTGAGGCAAATCCGCACAATAAAATATTTAAGGATATTCAGGTTAATGAAAAAACTATTATAAATGTAGGTCATCATATAGCTTCCTTAAATTTACAGATAGAAGCCCTGAAAAATGAAATTGAACAACTTAAACAAAAACCGGAAAATCATACAACCACTCCAAGAATATATGAAAAATCCACACAAACACTTATGCCATCACCGCGACAGATAAAGATGACAAATCATGAGGAAAATAATATTAGTCATAGAAAATGAAAAATTAATTCTAAAATACAAATATATAAATAAAAAAATTCGGAATGCCATTTATGAAAAATATCCCTGTTCTGATTATTGGCGGCGGTCCCGTTGGTCTTGGCTTGGCTCTGGGATTAGCCCGTCAAAATGTTTACTCAATCGTAATAGAGCGTCATCCTGGCATTACCAATCATCCCAGGGCTCGGGGTGTGAATGTCAGATCAATGGAGGTATTCAGGCAATGGGGAAATGACACTGAATTATTGAAATGGGAATTACCAAAGGAAGCACGTCGGATAATATGGGCGCAATCACTTCAGGGAGAAGAAATAACAAGAGTCATCATGGATGATTCCAGTATGAAATTTCATAGTCCTGCACAGGCCAGTTTAGTGTCGCAAGATCGTGTGGAAGAATCGCTTTATCATTCATTACTGAACTACAAGGAAACTGAAGTTCAATTTCTAAGGGAATGCATTTCACTTGAAGAAAATGACAATGGCATTACTGCAAAAATTCTGGATCGTACAAACGATCGTGAAGAATTTATTTGCGCAAAATATGTGGTAGCTGCAGATGGTGCGCACAGTCGTATCAGAAAGCAGCTTGGAATTGACATGATTGGCTCGGATAATCTGGGGCATTTCTGTAATATTTATTGTGAATTTGATATTACAAAATGGACACGGAATCGTCCTTTTATTGGAATATTATTTACTGACCCTGCTCTTTCAGGCCGCCTGATAGCAACAGTTGACGGTAACAGTCGCTGGATAGTTGGCATGCGATTTGCAGCAGGTGACACAAGGGAAATTTTTACAGACGAATATTGCATTGATGAAATCAGACGCGTTACTGGCATCACGGATTTATCCATCAGGATAATTAATAAAAATTTCTGGACAATGGCTGCACAATCAGCAAATCAATATCGCAAGGGTCGAGTTTTTCTGGCAGGTGATGCAGCACATCGGTTGCCTCCAACGGGTGGCTTTGGAATGAATACAGGTATTCAGGATGCGCACAATCTCGCATGGAAACTGGCATGTGTTATCAATCATGATTTTCCGGATGCATTGCTGGACACGTATCATGAGGAACGCGCACCAGTAGCTGAATGCAATATAAAATGGAGCATGGAAAATGCAACTCGTTATAACGAAATTAATCAGGCTATTCGCTCGGGCGATACTGAAACATTGAAAATAAAATTGCATGAACAAAATAATAATTTAAATTACTCTGGCCTGGATTTGGGTTTCATATATCACTCCAGTGCAATACTCTCAGAGAATAATCAAACATTGAGCGTGACTCCATCTCAATACATGCCCACAACCTTGCCAGGAAGTCGTGCACCTCATGTAAGTTTAATCAGAAATGGCAAAAAAATTTCAACCCTGGATTTATTTGAAAAAGATTTTGTTTTGCTGACTGGTACAGATGGTGAGACATGGCGAAATGCCGCAATTAAGTTAGCCCAGAAAATCTCCCTTCCATTGATAACTTATAAAATAGCATCTGATGGCGATTTGATTGATGCAGAAAACACCTGGCATAATGTATATGAAATTTCAACAGATGGTGCTGTCCTTGTTAGGCCGGATGGTCATATTGCCTGGCGTAGTACCTTCATGATGGATGATCCCAGGAAAGAACTGGAAAAATGTTTTGACGTTGTATCAATGACAAAGATCGGGAAGTTTATTTATCCTTGAAAAAATTGATTAAAATCTTTTGGGAAAGGTTGAAAAGATACAGACGATATAAAAAATTCAGGTTAAAAAAATGATGGAAAATAAACATCCTGTTCAGATTGAGCAGTTTTGGGGATTGCTCTGCAGACCGTGACATGGAATTTAAATTTTCTATTCCATGCGAAATGAGGGCTGGAAATACATATTTTTCATGGTTTGATTAATAATTTTTTTAATTTATGCAATGAATATGTATTTATAACATCCTTCGCTTCCAGCCATCCCCTTCGTGCCTGATTCACACCTAATTGCATAAAACTAAAGCCATGAATGGTATGTGCATCGCTGGAAATTGAGAGTTTCACGCCTATTTCCCTGGCACGTTTGCAATAGATATCATTTATATCTAAACGAGCAGGCTGAGAATTGATTTCAATAAAACAATGACGATCCCTGGCGGCGATTAGTATTTTTTCAATATCTATTTCATAAGGCTTTCTATGCTGAAGTAATCGGCCGGTTGCATGGCCTAAAATATTAAAATATGGATTATCCATTGCGCGTATAATTCTTTCTGTTTGTTTAATTAATGATAAACCAAATCTGGAATGCACAGAACAGACAGTTAAATCTAATTCCCTTAAAACTTCATTTGATAAATCCAGTGACCCATCTTCCAGAATATCTATTTCCATCGATTTTAGAATAGTGAAATTTCTTAATTTTTGATTTAGTTTATTAATCTGTTCTATTTGTTTCAATAACCGTGTCTCATTCATGCCGTTAGTAATTTTTAAAGACTGGGAATGATCAGTAATAGCCACATATTCATATCCCCTGGCCTGAGCTGAAAATACCATCTCTTCCAGTGTATGGTTTCCATCTGTCTCATTTGTGTGACAATGCAGATCGCCTTTAATATCAGTTAGTTCGATCAAATTGGGAATTTCATTCTTCGCTGCAGAATCAATTTCCCCTCTATTTTCCCTTAATTCCGGGGGTATATATTCCAGCTTTAGAAATCTATAGATATCCTTTTCGGTTGAACATTTTAATAATTTTTTATTAACAATAACTGAATTTTCTTTTAAATCCATACCGAATTTTGTTGCTCTTGCCCGTAATTGATCATAATGAGACTCTGATCCAGTGGCTTTTAACAAGGCTGGAGCAAATTCATTTTTATCGACAATAATAAATTTTATTCTTAACCCAATTTTAAGCTCAACAAGCGTATAATTGAATTTTGTTTCTATTATGTATTTGATGGAAGGGATTAAATGTATTTTTGAAAATAAATTTTCTGAATCATCAGTTACCATTATGATTTCCAGATCACTGACTAATTCACTTTTCCTTCTGTAATCACCAGCACAAATCGCGTTTTTAATTGCCGGAATGGATTTTAATTTTTTCATTATTTTTTCAATAACAGGCGTAATCGTATAAATTTTGAATTGAGATGGCCTACGTTTTTTTTCGGATAATTTTTTGGGATAGATCTCAGCTGACTTTGACTTTGGAAACGTTATTTCCCCTGTCTGACATAATTTAGTAATAACTTCAGAAATATTTTTTCCAACATAAGGAATAATGGATAAATCAATCTTTTTCTCCAGTAATACTGAAATTTGTTCAGGGTATTTTTTGATTGATCGCGCAGCTCTTTTATAGGCTTTTATGCGCCAGGGATTTTCTTCCTGCTCCCCAAGATAATCTGCAAGTTCAAGCAGCTTTTCTGCAATAGTGTCATTATTCATATAAATTGATAAATTAAGGCTTCAAGGCAACTTTAATCCAGCCAGGCTGTCGAGTATCAAATTGTTTGTAAGCCTCAATGACATTAATCAAGGGTTCCCTTTGCGTCAGGATTTGAGTGGGATCGATTAACCCCGCCTGCACCATCTGTAATAATTTTGGGATATAAGCGCGATGATGACAATTACCCATCACAATTTTTAAATTTTTATTCATGGCCCGGCCAAGTGGGAAGGTATTCGCTTTTTCAGGATAAACACCAATAATGGAAATGGTGCCACATTTTCCAGCCAAACCAACGCTTGCACGCAAAACCTGGCTAGGTGCATCACCTGGTATCCAGTTCTTGCCAACTATATTTGTTTTTGGTGCAATTTCAGATAATTCTTTCTTAAATTCCTTCTTATGTACAGCTGCTTCTTTAGCAGCAGATCCGTGCACAGGACAAATCGCATCAACACCAACTGCATCAATTACCACATCTGCCATTTTACCTTTAGTAGCTGCTCTTATTACTTCAGTGGGATCTTCATTATTGAAATCGATGCATTCAGCACCTTGCATTTTGGCTAACGCAAGTCGACTGGAAATAGTATCGATAGCATATATTTTTGATGCTCCTCTTAATTTACAGCTGGCAATCACAAATTGTCCGACAGGTCCACAGCCGAGCACAACGACAATATCACCTATGCCAACATTGGCTATGTCTGTCCCAAAATAGGCCGTTGGAAATATGTCAGATAAAAGAATAGCCTTATCATCAGTTATATTTTCTGGGAGTTTGACTAAATTGTGATTGGCATAAGGAACTTTCACAAATTCAGCCTGACAACCTTGCAAGGGTCCACTATCCTTGGGTCCTCCAAAAAAAGCTGTGCCTGCCTCTGATCCATTGGGATTTGCTTCATCACATTGTGAAAAATAACCTTTGGCACACATTCTGCAATTTCCACAGGCAACTGTTGATGGGATAATGACACGATCACCTTTATTTAAATTTCTTATATTTTTACCCACCTCTTCAACAACACCAACTGCCTCATGGCCTAATATCGTGCCTTTTTTCATTGGTCCGACTGTACCACGTGCAAAATGCAAATCAGTTCCACAAATGGCACTCGTGGTAATACGAATTATGGCGTCTTCGTTTTTTTCAATCCTGGGTTCCCTGACATTTTCTAGTCTGATATCACCGATGTCATGAAATACTACAGCTTTCATAACGCCTCCTGGAAAAATATAATGATAATGAATTTAAATATCTAACGAACCTGACAGAGATTTTTTTAAATATTTTCTCGATTGAGTCATTGAACCTGGCGGATACTTGTCTCTATTATACCGTAATTTTCTACTAGTTTTATTTTATAATCGTTTCTTTTCCAATATATTAATAAAATTGATTTTTTCTCAATAAATTGGATGTATTGATTGAGTTTGCTTTTGTAAATATGTAAAACTGATTCATAATGTTTATATGGCAAAAACTTTTGATTTAAAATATTATCCATGGAAAAATAATATCAATTATCGCCTTCAGCCAAAAAAATATCAGATTGGCAAAGGTGAACAAGGCGTACTAATTTGTGAACCTTACAAATCAGAAATTTTACCTTACTGGAAATTTAAAACCCCAAAACTCGCTTTGAAAAGTGCCAATAAAATTTATCGATTGTTTCTTGGTTATATTAGATCAGGAGAGTTTGTTGGTGCGGATATGGCACGAAAATTTCTACAAATGGGTTTCACGCGATCGCGTCGTTATGCCAACTATAGAAGCGGAAAAAAATATAAAGCTAATGGTACAACCTTTGTCAAAGGAAGCGGTGATTCCAGCAAAATTGATTCGGCCAATTTATTCTATATTTGTTGGCAACGTGCGGAACGAAATAAAAAATATTCAGCATGGAAAAAAGCATGGAAAGAAATTTATGGTTAAAAATTGATAATGAAACTCATCGCCAATACATATTTTATTGCAGAGTACATTTATTATTTTCTTCTACCTCACATTCAATATCTTTAAAAGATAAAAATATTCTGCAAACCTAATGGCAGAATTAATCCAAAGCAAGCAGGATGCCATAAATAAATGCCTCAATCATGAGAGTTATTACCTTAAAATTTGAAATCTATTGATCGAAGTTGGTCAGTTAATGCATTTAAATTTTTTATTCTTATTTTTTTATTGGCATTGTTGCTTATCAGTGTTATTGCATATGTTCTATGATTATAGTTTGTTACCAGGAATGATGCATCCTGGTTACCAAAATGTAACGTTGAAATAGTGTATGTTGCATTACCTAATTTTAATTTAGACTCACTCCATTTTTTGCTTAGCTCTTTTTTATTTTCTGGCGTACCCAAGTATTGATAGAGATGATAAGAATCCATAAACATAGTGCTCATGGCAGCCACAGATTTTTGCTGGAAATCATCTACCGTTTGATTCTGGCCTGGTGATTTATCTGATACGATGATGCGCATTTGCAGCTGTCCATCTTCATTATTTGATGAGGAAAAAACATATCGACTGAATCCTGGTTCTTCTGTTTTAGAAATAAGTTTTAATTCTTTATTCAAGGAAATATCAAAATAAGATGAATCGAATTTATTTCCTGCGAATGCCAGTGTTGAGATATTTAATAATACTGTAATGATTATAAGTGATTTGTAATAAATTGATTTATTTGACATTAAGTATCCTCGTTAAATATGCATAAAATTAATTTAACTATAATAATATCTTTTTCATTAAAAACTCAATTTTTAAGATTATCTTAATAATGTACAGTGAAAAAACGTTACAATTTTGTTCAGAAAAAATTCAATTGTAATCAAAACGAGGATTTTGGTATGTTCAGTAGTATGAGAAATATGAGTCTGTTGTCATCTGTCGGATTTGGTGTAGATAGTACTGTAAGAAAAATTTTAAAACAAATTGTAGATGCAGGTATAATTCAAAAACAAGATCCTCAATTCATACTTCCAACCTGTACCATACTTAATCTGGATAATGCTGCCAAACATTTCAACGCAGCATTTCTTATTGCACTTAAACAAAATTCGCTTTCTTACGAAATATATAAATCCCAGTCTAATGAAGTTAAAGATAAAATAAGAACAGCCATTGCGCAGCAATTTATTGCTAACTACGAACAAAAATATAATGATGATTTAATAAAATATCACTATAGATATACTGTTTATGAAAGCATTTTTGAAGATAAAAGATCCAATATGCGTTTTCAGGAATCTAAAGAATTTAGAGGTATAAGTTTACTAAATAAAATCATGGATACAGATCATGATATGATTCAAAAGATATTAATAGAAGAAATGGATTCCGCCATTAAATCCTGCTTGCAATATATTAATGCGAGAGAATTAAATTATAATAAAAACAATATACAAATCACAATACGCAAATCAGATGAGCTTGATAAACCTACTTCATGCGTTGTAAAAAATAATATGCTTTGATGTACCATATCGCATGAAAATTTGATTATAGAGACTCTTCATCCTGCTTATTCAATCGCAAGAAGTTATAAATATGAAATCTCATTATTCCCAAATATTCATGAATGGCAAAATCTGTCATGGCAAAATTGTAACCCAAAGGTAGAATAGACATTTCTGATGTCAGATAATCTGCAAATGCTGGCTCAGGATAAATTCCAAAATGAGAAAAATATAACAAGGCACGTTTCAAATGAATTGCAGATGTAACGAGTATTACTTTATCAAATTTATTTCTCTTTAATATCGAGCTTGTAAATTCGGCATTTTTATAAGTGTTCATGCTATTTGGTTCCAGTATGATATCCGAAGTTCTTATCCCAAGATTACTCAGCATATCCCGATATACTATTGCTTCAGATTTTCCTGTTTTAAGTGCATCTCCTCCGCTAATGACAATAGTGCATGTATTTTTATTTTTAACACAGGAAAAATAAAGATTTGCTGCTTTGGTAATTCTTGAATAAGCCATGATTGCTGGAATCACTGGATTAGATCCAGGCAATGAAATTGTTCCGGCGCCCAACAGGACAATCGCATTTTTATTTTTCCATAATGGTTCAGGAACATCTGTATAGGGTATTTGCAACTGTTTTAGCAATATTGCAGGAAGCAAACCACTGCCAATTGCTATAAAACTTGTAATTGCAAGTATCAGAATTGCTAAACCCGATTTCGCATGCTTAATAATGAGTAACCAAATCACAAGAATAAAAAGCGTTAAAATAAAAATCGTTGCCATATGTTTCTCTCTGTTTCATCACAATAACGTACTCTTTGACAGCAATTATTTCAGAATTAATTTCACAAAAAATATTGCTGGATGCCTTCTCGCCAAGGCAATACAGTAACATGATCAAATTTTTTTGCATGATTGTCATTGGAAAAACAAATTGCCTCACAATCAGCAATTTCCCTAGTTAACATCGAAAATGATTGCAAACTTTCGGACGTGACATTCATTGAGCTTTTAATTTCGATGCAAAGCAACCGTTTACCCGGTCTCTCCACAATTAAATCAATTTCAGCATCATCTTTTGTTCTAAGGTAAGAAAATCGATATTCAGAATAAAAATAACTGGCGAGTTTCATGCACTCAAGAATAATAAAATGCTCGAATGCTTCACCATATGCACTGGTACTTGGTAAAAGTGGTAATGAGAGTTGACGTGCAAGCGCTCTTGTTACACCAACATCAAAATAATAAAATTTTGGTTTTTGGCTTAATCGTTTCCTGAATGAATGCTGAAAAGGTTCCAAAATATAACCGATTAATGTGTCTTCCAGTATCGAAAAATATTCCGTGATAGTTTTATCATCAACACCAACATCCTTGGCAATATTCGAATAATTAATAATTTTACCATTGCACTGCGCCGCAACTTCCAAAAATTTTCTAAATGCATCCAGTTTTTTAGTTAATTGTTCTGCCCAGATTTCTTCTTTAAGATAAGTAAGTGCGTATGCCTGTAAAAATAAAATTCTTTCTTCATTTGTCTCAAATGAAAATATTCTGGGTAACATGCCGAATTGTAATGCATGTTGTAAATCAAATAATTCTTTCACTTCCAGATAAGAAAAAGGATAAAGATGATAAACGAACGCTCGGCCAGCCAACAAGTTCGCTCCGCCATATTTTAATTTGCGAGCACTTGAACCTGTTAATAAAAAATATAGCGAGGTCTTTTCAATCAATTCGTGTACAACATCCAGAAGACGCGGCAGTTTTTGAATTTCATCAATGACCACATGAGTGATGTTTTTTGGCAGTGCCTCTATTATTGCTTTCAGCTCACCAGGATTTCTGCTGAAACGATCTTCTACGACAGGATCAAGCAAACTAATAAACAGGGTTGTTTCCTGCTGAAAATCAGCATCAAGCAATGTACTTTTGCCACATCCACGCGCACCAAATAGAAAAAAGCTTTGTTTTTTTGGTAACTTTAATAATCTATTCAACATGTTATGTTTTTCCGGAATTCATTCCGAAATTGTACGCCATTTTCGGAATGAATTCCACTTCCTCGAACACCCAATATTTTAAAAATAGTTGTCATATGTTTCTCTTTTTACTCTTTCAAGCGGGGTGAATTATTATTACATTGCATCTCCAGCCACTTTTTGGCGGTAATCAAAGCATTATCGGTACTCGAAAAAATAATTTCGGGATTTTCATCCGGAATTTCCTCATCTACAGGAAGCCTTAAAGGAACCCTGTTTCCATTTTTATGATAAATACGATCAACAGTGAGATTTAATACATTGCCATCAAGCAAATAAAACGCCGCATTTACTGAAGTAGTCGCCGATGTTTTACTACCAAAAACTCTTACAGGAGAAGTGTTATCACGCAACACAAGACTTGTGATACTACCAGAGCTGGATGTCATCCAGTTTGTCAAAATGGCAACAGATATCGAAATATTTTTATTCAAGGTATTCCCATCATACTTTCCATAAATATCATGCGAATTATTTACGAATAATTTATTTTTATCTTCTGATAAATAAATAGGTGTGAATTGATCAAGGTTAAATAATTTTCCACTGAATAACAGGCTGCTTAATGTTAAAATCATGGGCACATTATTTCCGCCAATATTGAATCTCAAATCAACAATAATTCCGCAGGCATTATTAATATTTGCATGATTTAATTCATTTCTTCCCTCAGTAATTTTTTCATTAATTATTGCGGGATCATATGTTTCTATTGCCGGCACTAAAAGATAGGCAATATGCTGATCCAGCTCATAGCCATGAAACTTGCCAATGTATTTTACAATTTTGTTTCGTGTTTCTTCAGGAATCGCAAACCATTTCTTCATATCTTCATCTTCTTTAATTGACGATGCAGGACAGAATGAACTTCCTAATCCATGCATTGTGATGAAGGAATGGAAATCTTTCTTTATTAATTCAGGTAAAAGAAATTTGGCTGCGGCTGATAATCCTCTGCATGTTTCCGTTTCATTACCAATAAATTTCATTCCTTCAGACTTTATCAGATTCCAATCAACATCATTAGCAAAAGGAGAAAAGGTTTGGCTAATTTGCAGAAGATTAAAAAAATAATCCTGTGCTGCAATATCGAAATAAATTTTATATTTTAATTTATTAATATTGTCTGCTTGCCCCACTATTCCAATATGCCGAATTTTCTCTCCTGCCTGATTGACAAATGGTTTTGGAGTTTCAGCAATTAATACAGAAATGTTTTTATTTAAATAAACAACGCAACCTTTGTATCGATCAGATATAAAATAATGGATGTCCCTGTTATTAAGTGAAGAAATATGTTCAATTTTTTCATTTTCAAGAAAGACAGGGTTTTTGCATATACTGGAAAGCTCATCCTCACCGGGTATGGCACCTATAAAAACTGAATGTTTGTCAAAAATATCTTGATAAGCTATAAAATTTGTCAGTTTTAAACTTTCTTTCTTGTCCATCATTAATGGTGAAGAATATAAAACAGAAAAACGTCCAGCCTGTGAGACAGCCAACCTGGATGAAAAGTTTTCTTGCAAACTACTTTCCAACGTGAAAACTGGTGAAATAAGAAATAATAATGATAAAAAAATAATTATTCTCATTATTTTATTAATCGATTTTGAATAGTGAAAAGGCTTTTTCCATTACGTAACATATATTTAACCGCCCTTGATTGTTAATTTTGTGGGCATATTTTTGCATAAATTCATTATTATAGTCAATTAAAGCTATAAATTGAGGGTGTAGATAGAATCATGTCAATTTGTTGTTTCCGTGTTCCCATTCGCTGGTCAATGTCACTTCCTCGAACACCCTGCATTTTATCGTGATCAATACAGCAAATTATGTTATAAAATTTAATGTCTTTTGCTTAAGTTAGCAGTATTCGCTCTACTGATTATCCTAAAGGGAATTGGGGTATTGAATGATAGCAAGGATCCTCGCAGCTTTTACAATCTTTTTATTCTGTCATCCGGCAAGCGCTTTTCCATCAATCGCATTCTTTTATGGTAAACATGTTCCTGTACCTGATATTTGCCTTTACGATAGCTTCGTCATTGATCCCAGTTCTGACTTTAATCCACAAAATAATTGCGGGCCACAAACTGAACCTTTTGCCTATGTGAGTATGGGTGAAGTGGCAAAGGATGCGCCATATGCAAAAGATATCAAACCAAACTGGATCATCGGCAAGAATGTCGCCTGGAATAATAATTATGTGATCGACCAGACCAATCCTGAATGGCAAAGCTATTTCATTAATCAGTTAATTACGCCTTTGTGGGAAAAAGGCTATCGCGGATTTTTCTTTGACACACTGGACTCCTACATTCTCGCGGTACATGATCCTGCGCTACAACAGAAACAGCTCGATAGCATGGTGAATCTGATTCATCAGATAAAAGTGAAATATCCGCAAGCAAAAATCATACTGAACCGTGGATTTAAACTGCTGCCAACTGTACGTAGCGATGTTTATGCAGATGTCATTGAATCACTCTATCACGCATGGAATCAGCAAAATTTAAAATATGAAGACACTGCATTGGCAACACAAAAGGAATTACTCACCGAAATAAATCTGATCAAACAAATGAATTTGCCGATCATTATTATTGATTACTTGCCACCGGATCAGCAGCAAAAAGCAGCAATACTGGCGAGGGATATTGCACAGCAAGGAATGATACCGTGGATCACCAACAATAATCTGGACACGCTTTATATTAATAAAATGAATGGCGCAAATAATCAGTTACGTGAAATTTTAATTGTGGTTAATACCGTAAATAAATTTCCCACTCAATACACACCTTCTTTCAGTTTCCTCGGTGTGATACTGGAATATCTTGGTTATATTCCCCGTTATTACAACCTCACAGATAAAAAACTTTTACCAACCGGTGATATGCGTCAATACGCTGGCATTATTTTATGGCTGGATGATGTGAATGCCAAAAACATTCCCGTTATTCTTTGGGCGAAACTACAGATCACCAATCATATTCCTGTCGTTTTCATGAATACGTTTGGCGTGCCGGTGGAAAGCAAGGAATTAAATCTATTGGGATTGACAGTCTCTTCCATCAACAATCTCACCAAATCACTGCAAATAGTAAAAATGGATCCTCAGTATGTTGGTTTTGAAATGAAACCGCCAACGACTCCCTATGATTTTTTTCCTTTGCGTGCTGCCAATAGTGAAGTATTACTGCAATTTAAAAATGAATATCAGCAAACAGAAGATACTGTAGCTATCACTCCGTGGGGAGGATATGCAGTCATTCCAGGTGTTTTATTTTATTTACCCAATAATTATCCGTTCTGGGTATTAAATCCGATTAATTTTATTCAGCGAGCCTTGCGTCTTGAGAGCTTTCCCATTCCTGTTGCCACAACAGAAAATGGTCGCAGACTAATGACAGTGCATATTGATGGCGATGGTTTTTCTTATCCTGCAAACTGGATAGGTGGAACCTTTGCAGGACATGAATTACTGGAAAAAGTATTAAAAGAATATCACATTCCCACCAGTGTTTCTGTGATAACAGGAGAAATTGCACCGGATGGCATTCATCCAGACAAATCAAAAATATTCATGCAGACCGCACGCGATATATTTGCACTTCCCTGGGTGGAAATCGCCTCGCATACTTTTTCCCATCCTTTTTACTGGCAAAAAAATACTTTCAAGAATTTTGCAGACTTGTTTGGCAATGAACCTTTTTATATAAAAATTCCCGGTTATACTTTTAATCTGCAAAGTGAAATTACAGGTTCCGTCGATTTTATTAATAAAAATCTCGCACCTGCTGATAAAAAATGTCATTTGTTTTTCTGGTCAGGAATGGCTGATCCCTCTGCTGCCGCATTAAAAATGACTTATGATGATAATTTGCTGAATATCAATGGTCAGAATGATACAGCTATTGATAATCAATATCCTTCCATTACGGGTATCCGGCCAATGGCATTTCCCATTGAGGGTTATTATCAAGTGTATGCACCCATTGACATGGATTATTACTACATGAATGGCTTTGCTGCATTGTACGGATATGAAACGGTTATCGAAACCTTGAAACGTACAGATGAACCACGACGTTTTAAACCGATTGATCTTTATTATCATGTGTATTCTGCAGGATTTCCTGCTTCGTTACAGGCGTTATACAAGGTTTATGACTGGGCTTTGGCACAACCTGTCATGAATGTTTTCATTTCAGATTATATTAAAAAAGTGCTGGATTTTTATCAGATAAAAATCAGCAAAAATAATTCTTCCTGGTATATTTATACCAATGGTGAAATACGTGAATTACGACTGGATAAAAAAATGGGTTATCCAGATTTGATCAATAGTCAGAACGTCATTGGCTTTAGTGAAAACAAGGATAATTTATATATTCATCTGGGTCCCGATCGTTTTACGATTTTGAATTTTCAGAAAACATTACCTGCCACTCACTGGCTAACTGATGCTAACGCACGTGTAATAAATTATTCGCGCGATAAAAATGAAACCATCATAACATTCCAGGGATATATGCCATTGCGATTTACTCTTGCCAATGTGGGCACATGTAAGGTGAATGCAAAAAATCCGCTAAAAACAACTGCGAATCAGAATAACACTATCAGTTATGAAGCAAATGAGTCAGCCAATGAAATTCATATTAGTTGCTGATGATGATACAGTTCCGCAAACATTTTTTCCGCTCTGGGAAGCAGCCGGTTTTGTTCTCATTGTTGCTGCCCTGTTATTTGTGCTATTTCCCCGACATTTGCTGGATAATGTCATCGATACCAAAGACCCATCAATCATTTCCATTGGGTATCTGCAAGCTTTCAGCACAGTTCATCCTGATAATAATGAACTGTTGATGGCACTCACCACTCAGCAAGCCAGCCTCGGTGAGATTAATCTCGCTAAACAAAATTTTGCAATGCTTAAGAAAATAAATGCCACTTCCACTAATCCACAAACAGCCTTGCAGCTTGAGTGGATTAATTACGAAATTCTCAAATACACCAGCTATAAACTACCGCCGCGTGAACGTGAAAAATTACTGGTGACATTACGCAATATGACTAAAACATTAGCTGCAGCACCACTTGATGTGCGGCAATTAAAAACTCTCGCCATGGATAGTCTTGCCTATAATCGTGCAGATATTGCCTTGCAAATTTATCAGCAGTTACTAAATAAAAATGAATTGCAGACACCTGCAGAATTTGCCATGGGTGGTAATATTGCCATGCAAAATAATGCGCATCAGGCAAGCGCCGCCTTTTATCGGACAGCTTATGAAAAATCAGAGACCATTGCCGATAAAAGAAAATATGCCCTCGATGTCATGCGAGTGTTATGGTCAGGCAACCTGCTTGAACAAGCTTATCAATTTGCTATCACGTTGCCGGACGCCGTGATCGATGATCAGGGCATGCTGATTTATATTTCCAAAGTTTGCATGGCCGCGAATCATCCAGAAATTGCGCAGAAATATGCATTAAAAGCCTTATTATATGAGGCGCAGCATAAACATGAATAAATATAAATTGAAAAAAATAATGCAGTTATTAATTTCACCATTAATTATTACTTCATTATTTTTTTCTACTCATGCTTCTGCGCAAACAATTTCTGCACCCGAACAGAAAAAAAATGATACCAATTTATCGCCAGAAGAATTAAATAAAATAAAAAACATGCCTTACAACGAAGATTTATTCAAAACCAATTATCAATTATTTATTTATAATTCCAATATGAATGCAGCCTATCAACTGGCGCAGATTGCTGTCAAAAAAAATCCGACAGATATGGAATGGCATATTCGACTGGCACAATCTGCTACCTGGGCTGGTGATTATAGTACTGGTATGCAGGAATGGTTGTATATCGCACAACATACCAAAGATGAAAAAATGATTCTTACTGCAGCTGCTACTGCAAAAGCACTGGATTTTTATGTTGTGCTGGTTCCCATATTAAAAATTTATCTGGCTAAACATCCTGATGACATAAAAAAATATATTGAATTGGCAATGGCAGAAAATCGTATTGGTCATCCGCAACAGGCATTATCTACTCTGCGAAAATTAAATGAAGTTCATCCAACACTTGATGGCTATGTCACTGTAGCGAATATCTTGCAGGATTTAAATCAATGGAATGAGGCACTGCAAGTCTGGCATTATATCAATACTCATTATCCACCTGTTATTGCCAACCTCATGGCAGAAGCCACTATCTACTATACCCAGCTTAAATTTGACGATGCGCTAAATGTGCTGATAAAAGGCATTAACGTTGCTAAAAATAATGATGATGATTACTGGGGAACGCTTTCCGAACTTGCATGGACAATCAATAACAGACGATTTGCCATTCTGGGTTACAAGCATGGAAAACTGGATCTCGATAATTATCAGCGTCTGGTTGCACTGGAAATTAAAACTAATCCGCGTGATGCGCTCGATTACAGTTTGCTCGCATGGAAACGTTTTCATAATGCCGATTTTTTATCTACTTCATTATTACTGGGAAGCCAGCTGAAACAATGGCGTCTGGTTAGCAACATCATGCAACATTTATCAGGAAAGGAATTACAACAGGCACAAAAATTACTGATTTACTGGCAAACACTTGAAAATATGTATTCATCTGCTAACGAAGATAATTTACGTCGCAAACTTTTATTGTTAGGTATCAGCCTGGAACCACAATTAATAGAATTGAAAACTGATTTATTATGGACGTTACTCAATAACGGTGAAAATGAACATATCAAATATGTCATGGACCTCTGGTATCGCGAAGATTACTGGCAAGATGACCAGTTATGGCAAGCATATGCCAATGGATTTGAAGTATTAAATAAATATTATCCAGGTCTCGTCCTGTATCAGATACATCAATTCGATAACTTTCAGGAAAACCAGTTAATCATTGATTATGCGAATCTTCTGGATAAGGCACAGCTCTATCAGGAAGCTTATTTTGTCAGGCAATTTTTATGGAATCGTCTTATCAGTAAAAATGATCTCAATAAATCAGGATGGCGTTCCATTTGTCAGCTTGCACCATTTTATGTTTCTGGCACGGCGCAAGTTGAATATCTTACTGCCTTGTTACATACCGGCATTGAAGATGAAGATATCAATATCGTATTAAACTGGATAACGCAAAGAAGCTATACGGATTTAATTGCCTATATAAAAGCTTATTATTATAAAAATCAGGCGCTGCCTGACTGGGCGGAAATTAATCTGGCACTGGCAAAAAATGATTTGCCTGATTTGCAAAGAATCATGGCACATACTGAAAGACAATGGACACGCAGCGATCGTATTAATGCTGCGGTGAGACTGGAAAATATTCCGCTTGCCCTCGATTTTGCTTTTCGCGAATTAACTGATAGACCGAATGCAACTGAAATTTATACGGAATTTGCGCTTTATGGTCTGGCTGACGCGAATTATTTTAGTATCGGTGAAGAGTATGAACAATTTGTCGATGTCGCAGGCCCACGTACCAAACTGGAAGCAAGATTAAGATTGGACAATACCTGGAAAATTCTTCCTTATGCCAGTTACTGGGCGTTAAAAAATACCGATCAGCAAATCACTAATCTTCCTGCATCGGATAATCAGGCAGGCTTCAAATTATTTCAGCGCATTCATCGTGGTGATGTCACTTATCATGTGGGTTATCGCAATGATCTCGCCACTTTTTTCCTCGCTGATGTGACAGTCAATTATCAACTAAATTCCAGATGGGGAGCGAAAGCTACAATAGGCTTTAATCAGGAAAGTTATGAAGATGCTTATTTACGTGAAGGCGGTGTACAGGATCAGATTGGCATCCAGCTTGGCTATACCTACGACGATTACAATTCCGTTTTAATTGATGTGCTGGGTGTGGGTTATTATTCACAGGATCGACATTATCTTGCCAATGGTTATGATATTGCGATTTCCGCACAACATAAATTCTGGTTAAGTTATCCTGATTACACGATAGGTGTTTTCTCTGATGTCCATGAATTCAATCGCAATGGTAGCTTCGGTGGTGATATCGTCAGACTGTTTCCACCAGGAACACCGCCATTCACACCAGATGTTATTGCAGCCAATAATGCAGCCAATTATAAATTGTTAATTCCGAATCCCTATTATGACAATGGTATTTTCTTCAGTTTCGGCAATACCATTCTGGATTACACGCATGCATGGCGTCCTTATTTCTGGGGAAGTTTGTTTTATAACAGTCTCACGCGTGTGTCCTATGATTTTAAGGGTGGTTTAAACGGTACCGTTTTCGGTAGTGATTCATTATTAATTTACGGTGAATACGGCACTTCGCAGACATCCGTATTGCAAAAAAACTTTACTATTGGCGCACGGTATCTGGTAAGCTTTTAAGCTTAAATCTGGATTCCGCAATTAATGGATTAATTTTTAGAAGGAGTCGGATGTGACCAGAAAATGGAATTTTATAATCATCTTATTGTCATGCTTTTTAACTGCCTGCACGACAAAAATCATCAATCATAGTCCCTGTAATGCAGTGAATTTTTATTACAAGACTGCCGTCGTTCCTTTTTCCAATTACACCGAAACGCCATTGGCAGGTGAACGTGCCATGTCTATCACCGCTGCTGTGCTTGAATCCAGATGTATTTACAATCTGGTGGTTTACAAGGACGACCAATCCGGCAAGATATTATTCCCTGGCATGAATCGGGTGAAATCACAGGAAGCATTAATGCGCTGGGCACGCAATCAGGGTGCACGCTACATGTTGACGGGAAGCGTCAATGAATGGACATATAAGGTAGGCCTGGATGGTGAACCGGTCGTGGGATTATCAATGCAAGTCATTGACCTTTGGAGTGGGCGCATCGTCTGGGCATCTGCTGGTAGTGAAAATGGTGGTCCACGCACTGCGGTCAGCACGGTCGCACAAAAGTTAATTAATTCCATGATAAAGGGACTGTTTCCTCGTTAAAGAGGGCTCATGTTTGCAAAAATAAGATTTGGACCACTACTGGCAGGATGGGCAGAAGCGTTTTTTATAACGGTTCTTTTTATTCTCATTAGTTTCGGTTTGCATGATCCCCTGTCAATGAAAAGCCCTTTTCCCTGGATCTGGTTTGCACCGGTGCTGATCGCCTTGCATTATGGCATATGGCACGCCATGTTCAGTCTTGTTTTGCTGGTAGCCTCTTATGTTTACCAATATCCACAAGGATTAGATGTCATTCATGTTCAGCTTTTTCTTTTGGGTGGATTCTTACTGACAGTAATCTGTGTCATTTATAACAGTGTTACCAAAAAAAGCCTGAATGAAAATAATGGTATTTCAACTTATTTGCAAAAACGAATACAAAATACAGCTTATGCTTATTCCATTTTGCTGCTTGCCTACAGACGTCTTGAGCAGAGTTATATTACCAAACCAGTCACTGTGCGCACTTCGCTGAATGAATTAAAACAACTACTGGCGAAGAGTGAACCGGATGCAATGAAATCTGTAATGGAAAGATTATTAAATATTCTGGCTCTCAATTGTTCTTTGGAAGTAGCTGGCATTTTTCCTGTCACAGAAAATAAATTGGGATTAGAACCTATTGCGACCATTGGCGTGATAAAAACTCCCAATCCCGATGATTCACTGATAAAGGAATCCCTGGAAACAGGCAGCATAACGCATGTCAGTTCTGCAGAAGTGCTGAAAGGTCATTTGAGTAATTATCTGATCGTGGCACCATTACTCAATCAAGAAAATAAAATGTATGCTCTGCTGATCGTGGAAGAAATTCCTTTTCTCGGTCTGAATGAAGAAAATCTGGATACCATCAATCTGTTATTGCAATATTTTACGGATGGTAAAATTGTAAAACATGCTGAACAGATACTGCAGAAATTTCCAGATTGTCCGGTTGATTTTGTCAACGAATTGCAACGGTTAATGGACCTGCAAAAAAATACCAGAAACGATAGCTCAGCTGTTGCTTTCCAGATTTTTCCTGGACCACATCAGATGGATTATCTTTTTCGTTTACGTCAGGAAATACGCGGTATTGATACCTTCTGGGCTTTATCAAAAAACGATGTCAAGATACTAATTATCCTGATGCCACTTTCTTTCCGTACTTTCATTGAAGGATATAGAAAACGTATTGATGAGACTCTCATGCGTGAATTCAAAATAAAATTGAATGGAAATGAAATACACTTCAAATCCTGTCAATTTTCTTCTTTCAAAAATTCCATTGACCTCATTGAAGATTTAGCGGATATCCAATGATACTTTTCATGATTCTTTCATGCATGGGGTTTCTGATAGAAATATTAGCCGCACAATTTTTTTTTAATCAATACCTGTTCATTGCATCTAGTCTGCACTTTGCATCAAGCGTTTGCATCTGCTTTTCCGTTTTACAATTGCTGAATATTCATAATCGTAGTGAAATCAGTCTTTCCTGTTTATTTGCGTTGCTATTTAGTTTTCTCATTCCTGTTTCCGGATTGGTCATTGTCATATTTTTCATGATTGCCATTTTCCGGGCGCATACCCGATTTTATCGTGATATTGAACTGGTGGATGATTCCATCAATCTCAGGGAAATTAAACCTGTTACCACCAAATATGGTGCAGGTGGTGCAGTTGCCCAACTGTCAAATGAATCACGACCCGCCAGCGAAGGAGTAAAAGCACTTTTTGTGATGGCAGAAGGTGATCTTTCCCGGGTTAATCTCCTGAGTTACAAGTTATTGTCTGATCGATCTTATGAAAAAAGATTATTGGCATTTAATATTCTCGATCAACAGGAAAGTTCCATTTCACAGGATATTAATGAATTGCAGGACATTCTGGATAATTCGACTGATCTCAAACCTGAAACCATTGCACGAATAGAAAAAAACATGGCAATGCTCTACTGGGATTTTATTTACAAGAGAATTGTATTAAATGAATTGCAACCTGCGATTTTAGGTCAAGCTAAAAAATATGCCTTGTCTGCTGCCACTGTATTGCAAACCGATGCCACACTGTGGGCGTTGCTGGGAAAGGTATATACGCGTCTTAAACAATATGATCAGGCAGCAGATGCTTTTCGCAAGACACTGCAATTTAATATACCGGTTTCACAAGTATTGCCTTATCTTGCTGAAATTGAATTCAGGCTGCATCATTATCATGAAGTCGTCAAATACCTGAATCAATCCGCTACGCTGGCAGATTCAGCAATCATTGCTCCTGTAAAACGTTTCTGGGATAGCTAATGGAAAACATGATCGTTCCAAAATCAGAAAATGCGGATATATGCCTGATTCTGGAAGGTACTTATCCTTTTGTGCAAGGTGGTGTCTCCAACTGGGTATATGAATTAATCAAAATTTTTCCTGAATATACTTTTGCAGTTGTCTTCATGGGAACGCGGGAAGAAGATTATCATGGACTGGTTTATCCGCTTCCTGAAAATGTTGTGCATCTGGAAATATGTTATTTATTCGAACAAACCCTGCATGTCAGTCATTCCACCGAAGGCATAGACCCGGAAGTCATGAAAAAAATTGAAAGCATGCACGATAAATTTAAAAAGTACACCACTGATCATACAGTCGAAATTCCTGAAATATTTGATTTGCTACTAAACGATGATCAGGTGAATAGAACACAGTTCATGCGTTCAAGACAAGCCTGGGATTTTATCGAAAAAAAATATACGGATAATTATCCGCAACAATCTTTCTTCGATTATTTCTGGTCGATCAGAAGTTTGCATACACCATTCTGGTATTTCGGCAAGATTGTGGATAGAATTCCGCGCGTCAAAGTATTACATAGCGCATCGACGGGTTATGCAGGATTTCTCGGTGCATTGTTACAAAAAAAATACGGTAATCCTTACATATTGACCGAGCATGGTATTTATTCCAATGAACGCTGGATTGAAATCATGCGTAATTATTTTTTTGAAAAGGCAACGCAGAAGGGAAAAAATTCGGATAGCGGATTAAGTCTTGCTACCATGCTCATTGAATTCTTCAAGATTATTGCCAAAATTGCGTATGGTTGCTCTAATCCCATCATCAGTTTGTTTGAAGAATGCAGGCAATATCAAATTCGTGATGGTGCACTCGCCGACCGAACCCGAATCATCTCATATGGCATTGATTTTCATCGCTACACTTTTCTTGCCAAAGAAAAACCTGATCAGGAAAAACCCGTCATTGCCTTTATAGGACGACTGGTGCCAATCAAGGATTTAAAAACTTATATTCGCACCATGGCACTCGTCATCAAACAGAAACCAGCAGCAGAAGGATGGATTATTGGCCCGGAAAAAGAAGATCCCGCCTATGTGAGTGCTTGCAAAAGTCTGGTGGAATATTTTGGCTTGCAGGAAAAAATCAAATTCCTCGGTTATCAGAATGTCATGGAAATTTATCCGAAAATTGACATGGTAGCCTTAAGCTCCATCAGTGAAGGCACACCGTTTGCCATCCTGGAAAGTTTTGCGGTGGGAATTCCTGTGGTTGCAACAGCTGTCGGTGGTTGCGGCGAATTAATTTTTGGCAAGAATGAAGAAGATAAAAAATTGGGAGCAGCAGGAAAATTAGTGAATATTGCAGATCCTGATGCCATGGCCAAAGCTGTTATTGAATTATTAAATGAAACAGAATGGCAAAGTGCACAAAAAGTCGGTTATGAGCGAGTCAGAAAATTTTACAGTATGGAACAACTGAAACACAATTACGGTGAAATATACAAGGAAGCAATGTCGTCATGGCAGGGATAGGACTTGAATTAAAAAAAATGATTCGGACGGATAGCTATACCAGCTTATTCAAAGCTTATGGCCTAACGACGCTCATGATTTCAGGTCCTTATATTTTTATTCTGGTCAGCATGATCACCTTATATATTTTTGCCGTCATGTCTGGTGTCAATACTGAAATCGTTAATCAATTCATTTCCATCATGGTTTATCTGTTATCTTTCAGCATCATTATCAGTTCATTTCTACAGTTAACATTTTTCAGATATATCGCAGATAGATTATTTGAAAAGGAATTTTCAAGGATTACACCCAATTATCTTGGTGTACTGCTGTTGCAACTGGTGATCAGTGTTGCTGTCACCTTTCCGCTTTTATTGTATTTTTTACCTAATTATTCCATTTTATTAAAAATCATTTTTTTATCTATCATCACTGTATTAAGCATGATTTTTATTTCTGTAGTGTTATTAACTGGTCTCAAATTTTATCGTCGCATCATTGCAGCTTTCTTATTAGCTTATTGTATATTGCTGTTACTGCATTTCCTGTTTCGTGAATATAATCTGACTGATTTATTCGCTGAATTTCTGATGGCACAAGTCATTATTTTTTTATTGTTGTCCAATGAGGTTTTTTTGCATTTTCCTACCCAGGAAATTATTGAATTTGATTTTCTGAAAAAGGAAAATCTTTATTATCTGGTCGGCGTTGCCAATTTATTTTATACAATGGGATTCTGGATCGATAAATACCTTTTCTGGTTGAATCCTGGTACCAGCTCCTCGGATTATCCTCCTTTTCGCTATTCACCCATTTATGATTTTGCGATGTTGATCGCCTATCTCACTATCATACCGACTACTTCCAGTTTTCTTTTGCAAATTGAAACACAGTTTTCCATGATTTATCCCAAATTCATGGCGAGAATTTTTCGCAGAAAATCACTCGCAGATATCGATGCAGTTCGCAATGAATTAACGCTTGCAGGACGAGATGCCATTTACAGCTTGTTCAAGACTCAAGCGGTGATTATTGTCGCCATGTTTTTAATTACGCCCTGGTTGCTTACCGTACTTAAACTTCCCATGCTCTATCTGAACTTGTTATATATCATGTACGTTGGAGCAGGTTTGAATGTTATTTTATGGGGCTTGTTAAGTATTCTTTACTATACAACCCGTTACGTACAGGCAGTGTACGTTAGTCTATTGTTTTTAGTTGGCAATATTGGTTTCACTCTTCTTAGTCAATATCTTGGTCCTCCCTATTATGGTTATGGTTTTGCCTTAAGCCTGTTATTTTCCAGTGCATTGGCACTTATCTTTTTGAATTCCATTTTTGAAGACCTGACCTATACGACCTTCATGATGACCGATTAATCGTTACATGATGAAAAATAGGCTTTTTAAGCTATTTTTCTCATTGTCCCTACCTATGCCAATTCATACCCTGTGATATGATGAGAGTAATCACTATGGATTTCAAAAAATTGACAGGGACAAGACAATGACTCATCAACGATCAATTGCAATCATTGGACTGGGTTATGTGGGTCTGGAAATCATGGCAGCGTTTGGTCAGAAACATAAAATTTTAGCTTTTGATGTCAATGAAGAACGCGTCAAGGAACTGAAAAATGGCTACGATAAAAATGAAGAAGTTTCATCCGAATTATTAAAATCCCCTAATATAACCTATACAACCAATCCCGATGATTTTGCCAAAGCAGATTTTTTTATTGTCGCAGTTCCGACTCCCATCAATCAGATCAGACATCCTGATATTTATAATTTGCGTGAAGCAACACGTCTGATTGGAAAATATCTGAAAAAAGGCGATATCGTTGTTTATGAATCGACAGTTTATCCAGGTGCAACAGAAGAAATTTGTGTTCCTGTACTGGAAAAAACATCTGGACTGGTTTGTGGAAAAGATTTTTCAGTGGGTTATTCACCAGAACGTATTAATCCTGCAGACAAACAGCATGATATTGGCAGCATCATCAAAATTGTTTCCGGATTTAATCCTGAAACACTGGAAGTGGTTGCCGATGTATATAGCAGTGTTATCAAGGCAGGTGTACATCGCGCACCTTCGATGCGTGTCGCAGAAGCAGCCAAGGTAATCGAAAACACACAAAGAGATATTAATATTGCATTCATGAATGATATTGCCATTCTGCTGCATAAATTAAATATGGATACGGTTGAAGTCATTAATGCGATGAAAACCAAATGGAATTATGTGCATTTTCAGCCAGGACTGGTTGGTGGACATTGCATCGGATTTAATTCCTATTATCTGCTACACAAGGCTGATGAAGTCAATTACAGTTCCGATATCATCATGGCTGGCAGACGCGTCAATGAATATATTTCCAAATTCATTGTCAGTGAAGCAGTAAAAAATCTTGTACATCTGGATATTCCCATCAAACATTCACGCGTTGCCATTCTGGGTTTGACCTACAAGGAAAACTGTTCTGATCTCAGGGATACAAAAGTCATTGATGTGATCAGCGAATTAAAATCCTTTGGCATCAAGGCAATGATCCATGATCCCATCGCCAATGTTGAGCAAGCAAAACGTGTATATGGAATTGATCTCATTGGCTGGAATGATTTGCATGATCTGGATGCGCTTATTTTAACGGTATCTCACAAGGAATATCTTGAGCTTAGTAAAGAACAAATTATAAAAATGCTAAATCCTCGTGGGTTATTTATGGATATCAAGGAAATATATTCCAAAGAAGATTTTGCTGGAACCAACATTACCTTCTGGAGATTATAATCGTGCGTATATTCATAACAGGTGGTTGCGGCTTCATTGGTTCAAATATTGCTGAATATCATTTGAATAAAGGTGATGAAGTACATGTCATTGATAATCTGACAACTGGCACGCTCAAAAATATCGAACCCTTCACCAGTAATCCCAAATTTAAATTTTATGAAGGAAATATTCTGGATTGGCCAGAGATGGAAAAGGAAGTGAAATGGGCAGAACGTGTTTATCATTTCGCTGCTGTTGTCGGAATTTTCAAGGTAATTTCTGAACCCATCAATGTAGTTGCCAGTAATATTGAAGGCACAAGACATTTACTGGATGTTATCAAAAAAAGTGGAGCAAAACCGGTCGTGGTGATTGCTTCCTCATCATCTGTTTACGGCAACAGTCCAAAACCCTTGCTGACTGAAACCGATGATTTAATTATCAAGCAGCCTAAAGATGCGCTAGCAACATATTCCACTAGCAAATTAACAACTGAAATTATTGCGCTTGCTTATTATCATGGCGATAAAATTCCAATTATTTTACCGCGTTTATTTAATACGGTGGGTCCAAGACAAACTGGTCGTTATGGCATGGTAGTACCGCGTTTTGTTAATCAGGCTTGCAGTAACGAACCGCTTACTATTTTCGGTGATGGTTCACAGACACGTTCATTTTGCGATGTACGCGATTCGGTTGTCGCACTGGATATGATTGCCAGCAGACCAGATACCATTGGAGAAATTATTAATGTTGGTAATGATTATGAAATTTCGATCAATGATCTCGCAAAACTGGTAGGAAAATGTGTCGGTCATGAAGTGGAAGTGAAATATATACCTTACGAAGAAGCCTACGGCATGCCTTATCAGGATATTACCCAGCGCCGCCCAAATATTGCTAAAATGAAAAGCCTGATTCCTTTCAAACATCAGTGGTCGCTGGAAAAAACTGTGAACGATCTGATTGAGAGGTTTCGCAAAAAGTAATTATGAGACAATTCCATGACACATAAACAAACTCAGAAAGTAACGGTGCATATTCCCATCAAGTTACTGGAAAAAGCCTTGGCAACAACAGGGAAAAATATTACTGAAACTATAATAATAGCTTTAAAACAATTAGCTCATGCGAATGCGTATAATGAGCTGCGCAAAATGCGGGGCAAAATAAAATTTTCAATTGACTTAAAAGAATTAAGACAAGATAAATAACTTAATCACAGCAGGCACGTTAATTTAATTAACCTACACTGATATTTTCACTTTCAGCAAATGTCGTGGCAAATAAAAGGCGTTGGCGATGAGAGTAGGAATAATAGCGCTCGTTACAACGACTGCTATTAACAGGGAATATTTTTCCTGATTAATAATTCCATGTGTCAAACCAAATAAAGCGGCAATACTGCCAAAAGCAAGCCCGGTTGACATCAGTAAAGCCGTATACACCACTTCCTTTTTATAAGACGAAACAATATTGACAGCCGAATAAACTCCTATTCCCTTAAAAAATATTTTCAAACATAAAAATATTAAAATTGGTATACAGGAACTGATTAAAACAGGAACAGAAACCAGAAATCCTGCACGAATAAAATAAAATGGTGTCAATAATCCAAAGGTAACCGTTTGCAAATGCCGAATTAAAACATGGTTTTTACCAACAGCACCTGACAAGGCAATGCCTACAAAAAATGCGGGTAATATCGGTTCATATCCCGCCCAGATTGCAACCACGCCTAAACCAACTAAAAATAATAAAATAAATTTTATTTCGAAAGCGGATGGTTTATTCGCAAGGACTTTAAATGTCTTATGACAAATAAATGGTAATAATACGCAAATGAATGCCGTAAAAATAAAAAATAAAATGGTTCTGAATGAAAACGGAGAGAAAATTAATCCCAGTGACAACACAGTACAAAAATCTGTGACAAAACAAGCTGTCAGCAATGATTTGCCATACGCAGTATCATTCATGCCAAGTTCAAGCAAAGTGCCATACACAATTGCAACAGATGTTGTCGATAAAACTAATCCTGTTAACCAGCTAGCAGATTGCGACCAGCCAAACCCATAATAGGCAACCGCGGTGCAGCCCAGAAAAGGCGTGAGATAACTGACAAAACCAATAAGACCGGCTTTTGTTCCTTCCTTTTTTATTACTTCCGCATCCAGTTCAGAACCTGCCAAAAATGTCAGCATCAAGGCACCAACACTCGCCAATACCGTAAACCAGGAAGAATTAATGCTTGCCTCATAGGTAGGAAACCATGCATGAATCACGAAACCACCCGCAATTCCCATGATGATTTCAACCAATGCGATGGATATTTTCAGGAGATAAGACAATATTGTGGCAGTGACTGCGAGAAATATGATAATTAAAGTTGCAATATATAATTCTTCCATGATTTGTCCCAAAATCCTTTTGTAGGCCACTAGAATACTATAAAATTCATAACCAGCCATATCCGCTGTTATCATTAAATAATTAAATAATTTCTGGAATGTATCCCATGCCTCAATCAGAACCACAGAAACCCGATATTGAAAGTAAATCACAACGCAAACAGGATATGCTTGCCTTGCAGAAAATTGGTGAATCCCTGATTAAATTAACGCAGGAGCAATTGGCAACCATTGATTTGCCAGATAACTTGCGCACAGCCATTCAGCAAATGAAAAAACTGACTGCCAATGAAGCAAAAAGACGTCAATTGCAATACATAGGCAAAATTATGCGTCAAATTGATCCCGAATCAATTAAACAGGCATTAAAAGACATGCAATTGATTCATGAAAAAAACATTACACAATTTCATGATGTTGAAGAATGGCGAACCCGATTACTGATACAAGGTGATAATGCGCTAAATTCTTTCTTAGTCGATTATCCCGACACTGACAGACAACAATTACGACAATTGATACGCAATGCGCAGCAGGATATAAAAAAGAATAAAAATACCGGCGCTGAAAAAAAGCTATTTCAATATTTGCGATCATTAACAGGAAAAACCTGATGTCATGTGCTAAATCACATTAAAATACTATATATTTCAATATTTAAACCATACACACGCTTATTTTGATCATCAGTTAGCTGATGGAAGTCTGCTATACTCATTTAATATAATTTTAAAAAATTAGACGAGGGTAAAACAATGGAATCCCGATCCAGACAACATTTAATTATGCCCACTAATTCTGAAGCCTTAAGTAATCCTTCCACTATTTACTCCGATCATGCACTGCTCATGGGTAAAATTCCATTGGAAGATCCCGAAAAGTTATTAACGATTGCCTCATGGAATATGCTGAATACAACATCTTTTTCCGGCTTTAATACTGAACCAGCATTAAGCGATAAAGAAAACAAGCAGAAGAGATATTCACGCATGGTAGATGGTCTGATTACAAGTATTAATCTTCACAATGTCGATGTCATATTTCTTCAGGAAGTTAATGAAAATCTAGCTGAAGAATTATTAAAAAATAAATTAAATAATTGGGACATAATAAAACAGGAAGGCATGCTGATTGCTTTTAATCATGACAAATATATTGTTTTAAATGAAAAGCCAGATAATACCGCAATTACTGGTGCATCCGGATTAATTTCCGTCTCACTACAAAATAAATCCACACAGGAAAAAATAGATTTACATAATTTATGGGGGGAATATAACCCAGAAGAACATATGCGCCTCGAGATGGAATATCGTAATTTATTGAATCATGCACCGATAGACAGAATCACTGTATTAATGGGCGATACCAATTCCCGAATCGCACCTATAGACAGCATTTCTAATAATATTACCACAGGCATCGTGCCAACAAAATTCAATGAAGATATTAGTTTTCAATTACAAGCTTTTTTCGATGAAAATGTGCAGATAGCGGATTTTCCAGATGGAGGTTTTTACAAGCCAGCAAATGGTAAAATACAGCAAATCACGACACAATCACTTCATCCAGAAAATGCGCAAATTGTTCAGGATAAAAGAAGCAAATTTGAAATAGCACCTATTGATAGACAATTACCCGTGCTGATGCTGGATGAGCATTACGCACGCGAGCAAGAAGCATTGCATAAATTACTGGGTGAGGAGATTGCATTTACCTATCAGGTTACCTGCAACTGTTTTAATGAAAAAAGATTAAGGCTGGTATTCAATAATAAACCTGATGAAACAGTACTCAATAAATTAAAACCCTTTCGCGAATTCAACCAGGATAAATCTTCCGTTGAAAAAAACCTGAATAATGGAAAATTTATCCTGGATATGAAAATGAATTATTTTTCCCTGGAAAACAATCTTGTTGACTATATTAACCAGAGAAAAGATGAAGCGGATAAAAATCCAAACTGGGAACACCGTAGTCTTGCTGGTTACATGTTTAGTAAACCAACTGCAAAACTTAAAATAAATACAGCACAAAAATTAATTTATGCCACAAATCATCCCAATGAAGATTTTCAATTTTCGGATGAGGAATTAAATGCCTTGAATGATAGTGGATTAAGTGAAAAATTAAAGTTATTCGAAAATAACATGCCAAAACAATACACCAAGGCAAAGCTAGCAAAAGAAGAGCAAGCCAAAAATACTGGCTATGCTGAATATATTAGTAGCTTTATCTGGAGAAAATAGCAATTCACAAACTACGCAAGTGTTGATGTGCAATCAGGGCAACGGGTTGCTTTTGCAGCAATACTGGAACAACAAAAAGGACAATCTTTCTTAACTGGTTCCTGCGGTTTAGTCTGTGTTATTTTGTTCATCTGTCTCACAACAATAAACATGCAAAAAGCAATAATGGCAAAATTGATAATGGTATTAATAAACGTACCATATGAAATTACCACTGCAGGCAAAGTATCTGTTTTTTGATGTAGCGTAATTGCCAGACTGGAAAAATCCACTCTTCCCAAAATAAATCCAATCGGTGGCATGATAATATCATTCACCAGCGATGTAATAATTTTGCCAAATGCCGTTCCAATAATGATACCAACTGCCATATCCACCACATTGCCACGCATGGCAAATTCCCTGAATTCCTTCCACATAGACTGACTCCCTGATTTATTCCAATTCAATTTTGATAGCATCATGCGCAAGTTGTGCTTTCTTTCTCGCTGCCTCCACACTTTCTGCGAGACACAGAACAACACCTAAACGACGCGTTCCATTAATTTCCGGTTTTCCAAATAAACGTAAATGTGTATCTTCTGCCTGCAATGCACGCTCAAGATGATGATAAGTCATTTGCGAACTCTTTCCCTGCGCAACGAGAGCATGCGATGCCGCAAATTGATAGCGACGCAATGCAGGAATCGGCAAACCCAAAATTGCACGTACATGCAAGGCAAATTCTGATAAATCCTGCGACACAAGCGTCACCAGACCTGTATCATGTGGTCGTGGAGATACTTCACTAAAATACACCATATTATCGCGGATAAAAAATTCCACGCCAAAAACACCATAACCACCTAATGCATCCGTAATCAACTTTGCCATGTGTTGCGCATTTTGCAAAACATCAGCAGGCAGGATGTGTGGTTGCCAGGATTCGCGATAATCTCCTGCTACCTGCAAATGTCCGATCGGATCACAAAATAGTGTGCCGTTTGCATGACGCACAGTCAGCAAGGTGATTTCATAATCAAATGGAATAAATGCTTCGACAATGATCTTGCTCGCACCGGTTCGGCCTGCTGTCTGTGCAGTTATCCATGCCGTTTCAATCTCGTCCTGATGACGTATGATGCTCTGACCTTTTCCGGATGAACTCATGATGGGTTTGACGACACATGGCAAACCTATTTTTTTAATTGCTGCAATATATTCATCCCGATTTGCTGCGAATTGATAAGGAGAAGTGGTTAAATGTAATTCTTCTGCAGCCAATCTACGTATGCCTTCACGATTCATGGTCAATGCCACTGCTTTTGCAGAAGGGACGATGTGATAACCTTCTTTTTCCAGTGCAACGAGCGTACTGGTCGCAATCGCTTCAATTTCAGGAATGATAAAATCCGGTTTTTCTTTCTCTATAATATTGCGCAGTGCCTCTGCATCGAGCATGGAAATGACATGACTACGATGCGCCACTTGCATGGCAGGAGCATTGGCATAACGATCCACAGCAATGACTTCCACTCCCAGACGCTGTGCCTCGATGGCAATTTCCTTGCCTAACTCCCCGGATCCCAATAACAGGAATTTGGTGGCGGCGGCAGAATAAGGTGTTCCAAGCTTAGTCATTACAATTTTCTCTTCTTGTCATGAACCATGAATTCACGCTAACTTATCTGGAAATTACTGAAAACTGCAAGAAATTTAATAAGGAATGATTATGTCAGCACTGAAAAGAACTTCAAAAGCAGTATGGAAAGGCAATGGGTTAAATGGAGTTGGCACACTGGATACACAAAGCGGTGTTTTTAAATCACAACCTTACTCTTTTAGAACGCGTTTCGAAGATGCAAGCGGCAAATCTGGCACCAATCCGGAAGAATTAATTGCTGCAGCGCATGCGGGATGTTTCACCATGGCACTGGCTTTCGTTTTGCAGGAAGCAGGTTTTGTGGCAGATGAATTAACTACCAATGCTACTGTTTCAATAGAGAAAGTCGATAAAGGTTTCAGAATTACTCATATTGATCTGGTTCTTGATGCCAACATTCCCAACATTACCAATGACCAATTTCAGGAACTTGCCAAAAAAGCAAAGGAAAATTGTCCTGTTTCAGTCGCACTGTCATCCGTGTCGATAGAATTCAAGGCTAATCTGATGAACTGAAATTTAATATTAAATATTCGCTTTCGCTTCCCACATGACAATGTGTTCAGGTTTTACTATCAGCGCCAATTCATCCAGCGCCTGGGTAATCTTGTTTTTGTCATCATCAAAAAATTCCACAGCGAGAGGAAGATCGAGCGAAAGATCCAGCAAGGAAGCAGTGTGATTGCCTGATGTGCCAAAACCACTAATGGCGCGGAAAACACTAATACCGCGCATTTTTAAATTATTTTTTAAATGATCGATTATTTTGTTATGTAATTTTGAAGATTCCATCACATAAATTCTTACCATGGTCACATCGACTGTTTTCATAAATTCCGGCCTCCAATAATGCCTATCCAGGTTGCAATAACACAGATGCCTGTATTGAGTAATATATTCATGGCTGCAGCCAGCCAGCGACCACTTTCAAATAAATTTACGGTTTCAATTGAGAAGGAAGAAAATGTGGTGTAGCCACCGAGTAAACCTATCAACAATAATGCACGTAATTGCGGAGCAAATTCACTGGAGCGTTCCAGTGTCAGGACAAATAATAATCCCATCAAAAGACAACCACTCACATTTACGACTAATGTTCCGGTGGGAAATTGTCTTCCCACCAGCAAATAAATACCACTGGAAATCCAGTAACGGAGAACACCACCAATGCCTGCTCCAATAAAGATGAGCATGGTATTATTCAAGTTCTTCTCCTCCTGAGATGACGTGCTGAAGAAAAATTAGTATAGCATCAGCAATTATTCAAGAAAGGATGGCAAATTGCTATACTGATCAATCATGCGAAAGCCAATTAATGATAAGGGAATATCATGCCAGAATTTATGTACTCGCTCTCTGATTTTCAGATTTTTGCATTACTTACAGGAATGGCAGCAGGCATTTCGCTATTGCTGGTTATCACAAGCAAACGCTTTATATTTCATAAGCTACACTATCGCGATAATGAAACCATCAGCAGTATCAGTGCCTTGATTGGAATCATTTACGGCGTTCTCGTTGGTTTTATTTGTCTTTATCTCGTCAATAATCAAAATGGCGCCTCAAATGCCACACAAAGAGAAGCGGATGCAGCAGCAAATGTTTATTTATATAGCCAATGGTTAAAACAACCTGTACAACAAACCGTACAAAAAGATCTACAAGGTTATATTAATCTGGTAATTAATCAGGAATGGCCATTGATGGCGGCTTTTAAACCCATCAATCAGCAAGGAGATTTTATTATCAAGAAAATTTTTAATGACCTGATTCAATTCACACCTACCAATCCGACTGAAACAATTGTCATGCAAAACATATTGAATGAAGTGAAAGAATTACATAATGCACGCCATGATCGTATCAATGTCAGCAATACTACACTCAGCCCGGAATTATGGGGTGTGATATTAGTGGGAACGATCCTGATTATTGCCATCAATTTCGCCTTCCGGGTAAATTTTTATTTACATCTTTTCTCCATTGGTGTGTTTTCCATTATGGCAGCCTCCATGCTGTTTTTACTGGTTACACTCGATCGCCCTTTTCAGGGAGAATTTTCTGTCGAAGCCACTCCCATGGTTGCAGCGTTAAATTTGATGAATAACAAGAGTTAATGGTTGATTGCTTTATGTTTGTGAGCATTATCATTTGCACTTATCAGGGAAACATTTACAGGTGCTTGCTGAAACAAAGTCGGTGAATATGAATCAGCTATGGCTGGATGGATAGGTGTAAATTTTTGATTTCTTCTTTTGTTAATTAACTGCGCATACAAATTATCCAGGATAACAGCAATTTTTTCATTGAGAATAACTTGCTTATCCAGAAAATGCATTTTATCTCTGCGCAATATGTCTAGCGCAAATGCAATAGTATCCTTGTCACCCGGATCCTGAATGAGATGTTCATTAATCGCCTGACATAAACTCAATTGAAATTTAGGGACAAATTTTATACTGCCTTCATATACTGTTCTGACAATTGTTAGCAAAGTATCAAATAATGTGACAAACCATTCACTATCCTTGCTTAATAATCCAATTTTTTTCAGGCAAAATAAATTATCTTTATATTTTGATAAATCGCATCCCCGACGCAGATAATCTTCTATTAAATTCGTCATATGCGCTTTTGCTAATTGCCAGCATGGTGTATTTTTTGTAAATGAAGAATCCTGTGTAGACAACTCTTTCACCTGATTATAAACATGCGAGAAATAGTTGCTATTAATCGATTGCCGCATTTCTCCACTCACCATTGCAGTTGCATCCGTGATAGCTTTTGTTGATTTATTCGCATTACCATCATGCAATCCAGGTGTAAATTTCCTGTAAAAATCTGCAACCACCTGAAATCTGGTCACCAACTGTATCAATTGACAATGATCAAGCTTCACCGGAAAGTTGATTAACTGCTGAATAAGCCTATTAGCGACATTTATTTCATTCTCAGTCGGATCAGATTTACTTTCATTTTTTAATTCGTCTATACTCGATTGCCAATCCATCGCTCTTACAATAAGATTTATATGGTCATCAATTCTTAAAATTCCCAGATATTTAATTTCGAAATTAATGCTTTGCAATGTGATACTGATAGCATCATCAAGATGCTGACATTTTCGTGACATGGACATCAGCCAGTTTTTATCGTTAGTGATGGCTGGTTTATAACAAGCCTGATCTAACTTCAATACCGGGTCTTTTGTCCGCTGATAATAATGTACGCCATCTTCATATACGCGTTCCACCTGATCATTGCCCTTCACATCTGCTTTTTCCAGTAAGTCATGTTTCAGGCAAACCGATGTAATTAATAGAGGTCCTGTAGCGCAAATTGTTCTATTTATCGTATTATGAAAACGATCAAACTCGTATGGACTAGAATGGACTAACTGCACACAATGATTTTTTTTTGCCTGCTCATAAACATCTATCATGAATGGATGTTGTGGAGTACAGATCATTGCATCGTTGCCGATCGCATGATGCTTTTGCGTAAGATGATTCAGGCGAAGTATTGCAGTTTCATTGCTATCAAATAATCCTGCATAATTAAGCGGTTTGACACTCTCATCAACAATCACATCACTATCAAAATATGCCCCACCATATCTGATTAAAATGCTATAACGCAAAAGATCACTTGATGCACCATAATTTGGGTTCAACTTGTCAATGTAATAACGTGAATATTCATCTTCCACCATTCCTTCACCGATATCGTTGAGGAGTATCACAGGAGCTTCATGGAATTTATAACGATGATAATATTCCTGAAGAATACTGGCCGAAGTTGTTTTTTTATCTATCCATAAATATGTTTTAAAATCCGGGTTTTTTATCGCCCAATCTTTAATGCGATTTGCATTTATCTCTGGCAATAATTTCTCACCACCAGCCCAGATAAAATGAATTATTTTTGGCAACATATTAGAACCCGGCCATATTCAGTAGCATCCATGAGTTGCATATGAACCCATGGATGCATGACCTGAAATGATTATTATTTGCTTGCGTTTACATATACACAGCTAACACTTGATGTATGTGGCTTGTAATTCGTATCCTTGAATATGATATGACCGCTTTGATCAACATGAAAATATTCCAACCCATCACCGGAATTATTTTTTCCCGTATGAGTAAAATAAAATAAATCACTATCATAATTACCGTAGGCAATACCTGCATCTTTCTCAACACCATTTTCCGTAATGGTCAGATAACCTTTGTAGAAATTATCTGTGATACAAAAAACTTCCTGGCCAGCAGGCATATTATAGGAAATAGTTAATCCAGTCACAGGAACAACTGCATTGATGAAAGGAACATTGATGGTATCTGCGAATACATTGCCAATTAAAAATGTTGTCAACAAGGAAGAGATTAAGATTTTTTTCATTTTATATTACCTCACCAATTGTTATAGGGAGGCATAGTATGTCATTGAATAAATTTATTGAAAAGCAGTACGAACGATAAGTCCTGGGTGATAAACCCAGGACTCGTCATTCATAAATGAAATGTTTATAAATTGCAGGCATTGCCTGGTGGATAAACCGTTGCGCAGAAACTTGGAGCAGTATTATTGCAACTTGCTGGCATTTCTCTAAAATAAGCATCCCTGTGCGCTGGATTAAAATCCACGGTCGCTTGCTTAAATGTAATCGCGCCCGTGACAAATGCACATGACTGTCCTATTGGATAACTTTGCGCAAAATTAAATACCGATAACACACCATTATTTCTGATACGTGTCACACGCATATCAGCTGCAATCCTGTCATTGCAACTTCCTACATCAAGCGCACGACCAAAATAGTCTGCCTTTTTATTGGTTGAACCTGGCATGGATAACACATTGAGATAACCTGCCACCTGTTGAGTAAAGCTAAAGTTCGACACCTGATAGCACTGCGTTGGTTGCTGTGGATTAGGGCCATAAATATAAGCAGAATTTTCCAATATATAATATTTTCCGCCGTTATTCCCCAGATCAAACAGGATTCTTCTATTTTGTGGATCAACAACAAATGTTACTGGACCACAGGTACTTTGACCAATTCCGGAAGTGTCGTTACAAATTTCTCCCTGAATAATATAACCATCTGGTGCAGTGGTTTGCCAATTAAACGGGGTAAATTTATCTGATGGCTTTGCTTCAGCTTCCATTGCAGTCATATCTTGTGCAAAGGCATTACTTATAAAACAAAATCCTGCCATGAACATGATGTGTTTTAATTTCATAACTTCCTCCTTAAAGTCAGGCTTTAGATTAATAACCGTGTGTTCAAAAGTCAAACAATTAATTGTTGTGGTATTCATCAATGAGCTTTGTTACATTCGCTCGCGTGTGATCAGGGAAGCTTTTTTAATATCATTTAATGAGAGGTTAATATGAAAAAAATTGCATTCATGTCTGCATTACTTTTATCTGGCATTATCAGCGCAAATATTTATGCTGAAGGAATCAAATTCGATAAACCATTTACTACAACAGCAACCATAACCAGTCCGAATAATACAAAATTCGCCAATGCAAAAAAACAAGTCACACTGATGTCTATCCGTTTAACCGATAAACAAAGACGCGCATTACTCACTTTTAAACCGATAAAAAATACTGCAAGAAAAACGCGTTCTGATCTTCCTTCTTCCGTTTATCTGGAAATGAATGATGTGCCTGTACTGGATCAGGGCATGCATGGTTCCTGTGTGACATTCGCTGTGACCGCTGCGATTGATGCTGTGCTTGGAAAGAAAGATCATATTAGCCAGTTATGTCAACTCGAGCTCGGAAGTTATCTGAAATACAAGGGATATTATGAAAGTGGCTGGAATGGAGCAACAGCACCAATCATTTATGATCAGATGTTACGTTTTGGCGTGGTCAGCAAACAAAAACAAAAAACTTCAGGTTGTGCTGGTGTGAAATCCTATCCAGTTAATAGCTTTAATGAAGGCAACCTCATGGATACAGATGAATATAGATATCTCAGTGAAGATATTAGTGAATCACTGCATGCTCACACACTCATGGATGAATTTGAACGTATTACAGTTCTTTTTTCAGATGACAGTGATGAAGATCAGACTGCCATTGAAAATACAATGGATAGTATTAAAACAGCATTAAACAATGGTAATCGCGTTACATTCGGTGCATTTTTAGTGCTGGCACCAAGCTGCAGTGTAGGTGCATGTGTTAGCAATAAACAAACACAGGATACATGGGCGATCACCAATGAAGTCAGACAAACACATGAAAATGACCGATTTGCAGTCGGTGGTCATGAAATGGTGATCACGGGTTATGATGATACTGCAACTGTGGTTGATAAGAATGGAATGACTCATACAGGTTTACTGAAATTGAGAAATTCCTGGGGTGAAGAAGTTGGCGATTCAGGAAATTTTTATATGACTTATGAATATTTCAAAAAATTTGCCCTCGAAGCGCATGAAGTTGTTAATTTAAATATGTCCAGTAAAAAATAAAACTTCACGAATGCTCCGTCATTTTGATGGAGCATTCATTTTGCTAACCTCATTGCGTCAACGACGATTTCCACACCTTACAATTTGTTTTGACAATGTCTTCGAGCGATGAAGATTTCGCAAACTTATACTTCAGAAAATTTGCATCATTATGCTTGTTCTGTGTCAGCTCTTTAATTTGCGATAAATAAGCTGATGTTCCCAGTGATTTTGCATGTTGCCGTAACATCTTGATCGTTTCCAGTATATCTTTTTGAATACTAATTTTCTTTTGCGTAAATGGATTAATAAACACACCATCAAAACCGAGCTTTGACGCCTGAAAACGATTATAGGGATATAACTCGTACAAATCATTTTTTAAAACAAACGGTTTTTCATGGATGAGATACGCACAAATGGTTTGGATATAAGCAACAAGTGCAATTGCCTTGTTAAGTGTCAATGGCATATCACACACTCGCACTTCCACTGTTCCAAATTCTGGTTTGGGTCGTATGTCCCAGTAAAAATCTTTCATGCTCTGAATAATATCCAGACGTTTCATTTTATGAAAATAACGACAAAACTCAGACCAGTTGGTAACCATGGGCATATGTCCACTCAGGGGAAATGCCGTGGCAATATTGGAACGTGCGGAATGAAATCCTGTATTCGTGCCATTATAAAATGGTGATGAAGCACTTAATGCAATTAAATGTGGAACATATCGTGACAACATGTGTGTCAGATAAATCGCCTTGTCTGGTGTTTCACAACCAATGTGCACATGCATGGAAAATACAGTGTAACGTTTGGCAAGATAACCATATTGTTTTAACAAATTTCTGTAGCGCATGGATGGAAATATTTTTCTATCACGCCAATTCTGAAAAGGATGCGCACCGCCACCACAGATGCTGATTTTTTCCTTGTCAGCAATGTGTTTTAGAAAATAACACATGGCTTGCAATTCCTTGTGTATGGCGTGAGGTTTGTAATGCACAGATGAATTCAGTTCAATCATGCTTTGTGTTATTTCTGGTTTGATAAGATCACCGTACGATTTATTATTTTGAATGCTGCGAATAATTCGTTTTGCAGCGGGAGATAAATCCTGATTGTGCGTATTGATTAATTGTAATTCGAGTTCCAGGCCCAATTGCAAATCTATTGCATAATTATGTTTCATGAGTGTTTCCTATAAATTTTAATTAATTTAAGCAGAGCAACACGAGATGAATAATTATTCAGATAAATCGATTGAAGAGAGGAAGTATATAAATATTTTGCCGGCTTGGCAAATCGTGAAAAATTTAAACGATAGCATTGAGTATTTATTCAATGCGCAAACATCATGCCAAGTGCTGATAACAACATGCAAATGAATGTTACCCACATAAAAAATTGCGATACTCTGCTGCTTTTATATTCGCCAAGGATTTTTTCATTCCTGCCAATGAGTGTAATTAAAAAAATCATGGGAATAGCCAATATGCCATTTACTACTGCTGCGTAAAGCAATGCCTTGATCGGATCAATGCCAATATAATTCAACACTGCTCCTAATACAGTCACCAGTATGATAATGCTATAAAATTTTTTCCCCGGTTTAAATTTAAGATTGATGCCAGCTCGCCACTGAAATAATTCACATACTGCATAAGCACAGGAACCTGAAAGTACAGGTACTGCAACCAATCCCAGACCAATAATTCCCGATGAAAAAATAATCTTCGCCATCAATCCAGCATGATGATAATTTTTGACAAGCGGTTCCAGCATTTTTGCTGCATCTGCTGCAGTTTTAACATCGGTGATATGATGTGCATGCAATACCGTTCCTGCTACGACGATAATTGCCCAGGAAGTAATTTGTGACATGACCATACCAATCAGATTATCTGTTTGCATGTTTTTTATATCGCTACGTTTGATGCAGACATCGCCACTTTTTTTAATGCGATGATGCGCTCTGTCTTCTTCTGTTTCCTGCGATGCCTGCCAGAAAAATAAATACGGCGAAATGGTCGTGCCAAACATGCCTGTTACCAGAAATAAAAAATTATAATCAAACTGCATATGAGGAATGAGCGTGGCAGGTAATATCTCAGAAAATGGCGCATTGATAATAATGACTGTCAAAGGATAAGCAAACATGGATAAACAAATCCATTTCAGTAATGCAGCATATTTTTTATAGCCAATATAAATTTGCGCCGCAATCATCACAAACACAAATAGACAAACAAGCACCGTAAAATTGAGTGGTATCAGTAATTGTGTCGCTGCTGCCATCGAACCAATATCTGCACCGATATTGATAATATTGGCAATCAGCAATAACAACACCATGATCGCTGCAATTTTTCTGCTGTAAAAATGTGAAATGGTATGTGTCAGTCCCTTACCTTTGCAGGTTCCAATACGCGCACACGTTTCCTGTACGGCAATCATCATGGGTAAGGTGTATAAGGATGTCCACAAAAGTCCGTAACCAAATTTCGCACCAATCTGGGAACAAGTCGCGATACCAGATGGATCGTTATCTGCCGTGCCCGTAACAAAACCAGGTCCCAGACTTTTGAGAAATTTTAATATACCCTTGTTTTTTTTCTTCATGCGTTAAAGATCAATAATACAATGCAACGCCACCTGGATTATTCAATCCTGTCGCACCACTATCCACGCAATTACTGACAGCACCAGTAGCAGGATTCACACTGCACAAAGTGGCTGTGCTGTTACCGTCATTGAGGATATACATGTAATTGCCAACCTGATTAAGCACAATGCTTGCTGGATTACTCAAACCAGAACCTGTCAGGAAGCAATTAACAAGATCACCATTCGGAGAAACACTACATTGTGAAAGTGTGCTGTTATTAAAGTTGGGTACATAGCCAATCGTTTCCAGATTAGTTAAAGCCACACCAACTGGTAATGAAAATCCTGTACCCGTCGTTGTACACGTTCCAAGCGAACCTGAAATATCTATCTGACATTTATGTACCACACTTTCATCGGGAACATATGCAATCGTTTGCGCACGATTAAGCTCGATGGATTGCAGGCCATTGAACGTACTGTTACTTGCATTACGGCAGCCATCCATCGTGCCTGTTACAGGGTTCACATTACAGAGCGTAATGCTATTGTTATTGAAGTTAGCGATATAGGCATTCGTACCATTTGCAGTCAGCGCAATATACTCAGGACCATCTAATACTGTTGCACCCGTATCAATACATCCAGTCAAATCGCCAGTGAAAGTATTGATGGCACAGCGCGAAATCGTGGAATTATTAAAATTTGCAACAAAAGCCAGTGTTCCAGCTGGATTAAACGCAATCGCATCCGGAACTTCAAATCCTGCACCTGTTGCTGCACAGTTACTCAATAAACCTGTTACTGCATTCACATTACATTTTGTCAGGGTATTATCGTTAAAACTGCCGATATAAATAAAGCGTGGTACAGGAGCGAATGCAAGCTCATATTCCTGACAGGATAAAGGTCCATTGGCATTCAGACACATTTGCAAGGCAAGATTACCGGCAGGACCAGTGATAAGCATGTTAACGGGTGATTTGTCGCTGACAGTAAATTGACAATAACCATTTGCCAGTGGTGTACACACACTAAACTGATTGGCAATGGCATGTCCGGGCGATATTAATTTGATTCCTGCTGAATGATAAACATGATTTGGGATATTGGTCGTGATAGTTAACATGGACCCTGAGAGCGTGGCATTGAAAAGATTTCCACTGTTTGCCAAACCATTCTGGCTAATCAATATCATGAGTAATGCACTAACAGAATTTAATGCTGGTTTCATATCTACTTCCTTATAAATAATATTTTCCAATTAAACCTGTACAATATAACCTTAAATTTTTTCAAATAATATTTATTTGAGAATTTTTTGTCTTCTTGTTAAGTTAATAAACTCAAAAATAATTTAATAAATGGAGCTGGATTTGCGCTTCCTGCTGGTTATCCTGATTTATTCATTTCTGCTTCCTGGATGTGCTTATTATGGCGATATTCATGGTCATTCACGAAAATTGACACTTGCCGATCTAAATACTCAGCGTATTTATTTGCCTCCCAAAAATTTTTCGCCTCCCCGGCAATATAACTGGTGGCATACTTTTCATGATGCTCAACTCGATCAATTAATTCAGATAGCTTTGTGTGACTCACCTGACATGCAGATTGCACAAGCTCGCGTAAGCCGTGCGCGTTACTTATCGCAGGAAGCAGCATCATTCACCTGGCCGTATATTAATTTTAGTGGTTATGTGCAACGTCAGCGTTTTGCAGAATTTGGTCTGGTACCACCACCTTTTAATGGCAAGACATTTAATATTGGAACAGCCGGACTTAATTTCAATTATGAATTTGATTTCTGGGGAAAAAATCGCGAAACATTACGCGCGCGTCTCAATGAAGAATGCGCGATACTCGCCGAACTCGCACAAGCACGATTAGTGTTGTCAGCAGCCGTAGCTGAGACTTATTTCCAGTTGCTGAGAAATATCGAACAAGTGCGTATCGCACAAATCAATCTGGATTTAACCCGCAATATTTTTGCAATATCTGCCAATCTTGCACGTCATGGCATTAATTCACAGATTCCTGTCAAACAAAACCAGGAAAGTATTCAGACAGCAAGCATTATCCTCGAGCAATATAAACAGGCTGAATCCCTGTCACGTCATCAATTAGCGGTTTTGCTGGGAAAAAATCCATTCACAACGGATATGGAAACGAAAAAATTTGTTTATCATCAGTATCGCATCAAATTGCCGATTTGCCTGACTGCTAACCTGCTTGCCGTTCGACCTGATGTTTATGCAGCAAAATTGCGGGTGATTGCAGCAGCAGCACGTATCAATGTGGCAAAAGCCTATTTTTTTCCTGATATCAACCTCAATGCATTTACTACGTATGAGAGTATCCATCTCAATAATTTATTTGCACATGAAAATCAGAACAATGCGATTACCGGTGCCGTTGATTTACCAATTTTTGATGCCAATCGAAGACGGGCAAATCTTGGCGAGAAATATGCTGAGTATGATATTGCCGTCAATCAGTATAATCAGACTCTGTTAAAATCCCTGCAGGAAGCGAGTGATCAATTAGCCATCCTGAAATCGACAAATATTGAAATCAGGGAACAAAATATTGCATTACAGGCAAGCAGACATTCAGACAGGCTATTTACCTTGCAATATAACCATGGCATCACACCATATCTGCAAGTGCTGAAAAGCAGGCAAACACTGATGCAACGACAATCAGAACAGGTAGACATGCAAGCGAGATACTTGCAAGCTATGGTAGCCACTTTAAAATCATTTGGTGGCAATGATCTGATGATTCAGGGATAAACATGACAACTGATACTGGTGCGCCGACAGCCAATACGCTGCATAAACGCAAGATTGCCATGCTGGTGCTCGGCAGCATTTTCCTCGCGATTGCCATTATCTGGCTGATCTACTGGCTGATCTGGGGACAGTTTGAAGTGTATACCGATGATGCGTATGTGAATGGCAATCTGGTGCAACTCATGTCACAAGTGCCAGGAACTGTCATCCAAATCAATGCAGATGACACACAACTTGTCAGGAAAGGTCAGGTATTAATACGGCTTGATTCGGCTGATACTGGAATCGCCTTGCAACGTGCACGCGCCAATCTTGCCCAAACCGTCAGACAAGTCCGGCAGGCATTTGCAGCAGCAGACAGCGCACAATCACTGGTAATTTTACGCAAGGCGGATTTGGTCAAGGCACAGCTGGATGTGAAACGACGTGTCGGTCTTGTGGGGCAAAATGCCATTTCGCGCGAGGAATTCCAGCATTACAAGACAGCAGCACAAGCTGCAAAAGCACAATATGATTATGCGCTCGCTACTTATCAAAAAGCGCACGCACAAATTGCCAATACAAAGTTATATACCCATCCGCTGGTTGAGAAGGCAAAAGCAAATTTCAGGACAGCCTGGCTCAATTGGCAACGCACCACGATTCTTGCTCCAGTAACAGGTTATATCGCCAAGCGTAACGTGCAAGTCGGACAACAAGTCATGTTAAATACACCCTTGCTGGCCATTGTTCCGTTGAATCAAATCTGGGTGGATGCAAATTACAAGGAATCACAACTGAATGATTTGCGTATTGGCCAACCGGTGGAATTGTATGCGGATGCCTATTCGCATGTTTATCATGGCAAGCTCGTGGGATTGAGTGCAGGAACAGGCGCAGCATTTTCGTTATTGCCACCACAAAATGCGACGGGTAACTGGATCAAGATCGTGCAGCGTTTGCCTGTGCGGATTGGACTGGATGCGAAGGAATTAAAAAAATATCCACTGCAAATCGGCTTGTCCATGCGTGTCACGACCAATATTCATGACATCAGTGGTCATCGCTTGCCGCAGAAGATTTACAACAAGCCCATCTACACCACGAATATCTATGCAAGACAATTATCTGACGCGAATAAAATCATCAATAAAATATTACGCGCCAACTCACCTGATCTTACTGCTTCGAAGCAACTTTCATGAATAATTACACGCCACTCAAAGGTAGCAGACTGGCGTTGTTAACCGTTGCATTGTCACTGGGAATATTCATGAATGTGCTGGATGTTTCCATTGCCAATGTCGCGATTCCAACGATTGCCGGTGATCTTGCCGTCAGTCCTGATAATGGTACATGGGTCATCACATCATTTGCTGTCAGTCAGGCAATCATGTTGCCATTAACCGGCTGGCTGGCAAGACGTTTTGGTGAAGTGCGCCTGTTTCTCATCTCCACTGCTCTTTTCACTTTCACTTCCGTGCTATGCGGTTTATCTGTCAATCTTCCCATGCTGATATTTTTCCGTGTCCTGCAAGGTGCGGTATCTGGCCCTATGATTCCGCTATCACAAAGTATTTTGCTTGCCAATTATCCGCAGGAAAGAAAAGGATTTGCGACCAGCATCTGGGCGATGACTGCGGTGGTGGGGCCAATTTTTGGTCCTATTCTTGGTGGCTACATCACGGATAATTACACTTGGCCGTGGATTTTTTATATCAATGTTCCAGTCGGTATTTTTTCAGTGATATTCACTGCCATTACTTTGACAGGACGTGAAACTGCCATTGAAAAAAAACCGATAGATGTAATGGGTCTCCTTCTGCTGATCATTGGTATTGGTTGCCTGCAAGTATTACTGGATAAGGGAAATGATCTCGACTGGTTCCATTCGAATTTCATCATGACATTAGGCATCATTTCAGTGGTGGCATTAAGTTTTCTTGTCGTATGGGAGCTGACTGAAAAACATCCCATTGTGGATCTGACATTATTTGCCTGTCGCAATTTCACAATCGGAACAATTGCACTCACGTTTGGTTATCTCGTGTATTTTTCCAATGTGGTGATCTTTCCCTTATGGCTGCAAACACAAATGGGCTATACGCCTACCTGGGCAGGTCTTGCGGCTGCACCAGTTGGTATCCTGCCATTCCTGCTATCGCCTTTTGTCGGGCAATACATGAGTAAATTCGATTTGCGTACCATCATCAGCGTAGGTTTTATCGTGTTTGCTGCCACTTCCTTCTGGCAATCAAATTTTTATACCAGTGTCGGCTTTACGCAACTGGTCGAACCTCGTTTCATGCAAGGTCTTGGCATCACTTTCTTTTTTACGCCACTGGTGACAGTCATCATTTCTGGTTTGCCGGATGAACGAGTGGCCAGTGCACTTGGACTATCAAATTTTTTCCGCATATTAGGTGGCAGTTTCGGTACATCATTGAGTGTGACACTCTGGGACAGACGCGAAGCATTTCATCAAAGTCGTCTGGTGGAACAGATCAATGTTTTTAATCCATTTAGCCAGGAAGCCGTCAATCAATTACAGGCTGCGGGATTTGCAGGAAATAAAAGTTTTGCAGCCATTGCCAATATCATTACCAATCAGGCTTTCATGTTATCCACCAATGATATTTTCTGGTTATCAGGCTGCATCTTTGCCTGTCTGGTTCTTGTGATCTGGTTTGCGCGGCCACCGTTTTTTGCCAAAAAAAATATGGTGGCTGCTGAGTAATTTCCGCGAAACTCAGGGAAAATATTCAATACATATTTTGCGATTGATAAATTATACTACTCGACAGTTTTTGTTACATGGAAGATAACTTGATAAGGAATAGTCACATGGTAAAAAAAATTATTACCGTTATTTTATTAATATTCTCCTCTCTGACGTATGCCAAACTTCCATTACTCGCCCCGCAGCCAACCGCATGTATCAAGACAGCTTTTACCAGTACAGGTTCGCAATTCTGGCAAACTGTTTCGCTGACATTAACCAATAACTGCGGACAACCGGTGGATTTTCAGAATGCTTCCATTACCTTCCAGGATGCCAGCAATGTGAATAACCTGGATTTCTGGGGAAATTTCGCGCCGTTATCTTATCCCGATAATCAACCGTTAAAAATTACGGCACAACCACAGGCAACAGGCAACTATCTGGCAAGTATATATCTGCATTTTCCTGGCACCAGCATCTTGCCAGCCAATGCTTCTTTTACGATTCTCTATGGTGCACCGGCTGCAGATTTTCTGCCAGGCAGCGTCAATATTTATCTGAATTCCGTGGTGGGTACCGGCCAAATCAATCTGGTCAATCAGAGCAGCAAGCCTGCCGATGTTACAGCGACCAGTGCAACGGTAAATGTGCTCCTGAATGGAAATACAGTCACCAGTGTCAATATTCCATGGTCAGGACAGCAATTAATAACAGGAATTGGACCAGGCAATTATACAATCTCACCCGTGAATGTCAGTGGTAGTAATAATACCTATCAGGGAAGTGCTAATCCCTCTACAGTCAGTGTGACAATTGGCAATACGACGACTTCCAGTATTTCTTATTCTCCGATCCCCTTACCAGGCAGCATCAATATCAGTGTTCCTGCATTACCCGCTGTTTTAAGCGGTTATACTGCTATCCCAACTGTTACTCTCACACGCACTGATACCTCAGCCTCAGTGATGGCAATGACGAACTGGAATAATACAACCGTCGTCCCACAACTGGCGAGTGGCGTAAATTATACCTTCAGCACGCCAGCGATTATTTATAATGGCTACAGTTGTATTCCTGTGTTTTCTCCTGCCTCCGCGCAAGCAAGTGCCACTACTGCACCCACTACCAGCCTGAATTACAATTGCTCGCAGATTACTCAGGACGTAGTGACATTCAATGTCACTGGAGCACCAACAGATACTGCATCCGTCAATCTCACCATGATTCCCAACAATGGTTCCACATCCATTAATCAGACCATCAATCTGGTCAATGGTCAGGGAAGTAGTCAGTTAAAACTCGCTGATGGCACCATCTACACGGTTTCTGCTTCCACGATTAATGGCTATAACATCAGCTACAGCCTGCAACCTTTAACGATCACACCAAATGCCGTTGAAACCATTACCTATGCGCAAATTGCAGGGAATGCACCAGGTCGTATCATTGGTTATTTACCTGGATGGCTCGAGCCACCCACTGCTGCACAATTAAGTTCAGCAGGTTATACGCATATCATTGTTGCCTTCGGTGTGTTTAGCACGACTACACCCGGACAAATCACGCCAGCGTTTAGCACCGTGGATGCCACTTATATAAAGTCACTGCAATCGGCTGGCATAAAAGTGTTACTCTCCCTGGGTGGTGCTTCCACGAGTTTGCAAAATACGACTGTAAACTTCGACCAGGTATTGCAACTCGCTTCCTCTCCTGATGCCTTTCAGACGACCTTTATCCAGTCGCTGGAAAGTCTCATGACGCAATATGGCTTTGATGGTTTTGATATTGATATTGAAAGTGGGTTTAATGCTGGTGGTACTTTTGCAAGTCCACAAGGTGATATCGCTATCCTCGCCAATATCATCAATACCATGCATGCCAAACATCCATCACTGTTATTTTCCATGGCACCACAGACAGCGAATATTGCAGCCACTCGTGATTTCAGCAACGTCTGGGCAAATTACGCTTCACTGATCATGCAAACAGCCAATTCACTTTCCTGGGTAGGCGTACAGCTTTACAACACCGGCTGCATGCTGGGAATTAATAGTGTTTGTTATGATCCAAACGTCATCAATAGTCCGGATTTCTCTGTCGCCATGGCAACGGATCTACTGGCGAATTGGCCAGCGAAAACAGCATCTGGTCAGGCAACGGGATTCCAGCCGTATCTTAGCTTGTTAAAACCCTCACAAGTCGTATTGGGTTATGTGGCACCCAATGCTTCAGGTCAGGGTGATGGTGGGCCGATTATTCCTGTTGCAACCATTAAACGTGCGATTCAATGCTTAAGGACAAATATCAAGGCTGATAATAGCTGTGACACGTTCATTCCTCCGGCTGCTTATCCTGGCATTGGTGGTGTGTTTGACTGGCAAGTGAATAATGATCAAAGCAATAACTTTGCCTTTGCCAAAGGATTGCAAAATTGTGTGTTGAATGGAAATTGTAATTAAGCGGCGGGGATTATTGGATCAGGAAAAAATCCACCATACATGAACTGTATGGTGGATGAGTGATAAATAATAATAATTAATGAGTCATCATTTCATCTTTGCAAACATGTCTCATACCACAATGGCCGCCAAGACTGGAAGCAAATGCGCCAAGGAAAAACAGGCAGAAAACAATATACGTGCTGATAACTACTTTATTTTCCATTGGAGGATTATTTGCAGTTTCAGCAGCAGCTGCCGTCATGGCACGTACTGGTGTACCTGAAAGGAAATGCGTGTAGAGGTCAATGTAGCTGGTGATATGTTCCGCAAGAAACACCATGATAACCAGCGCAAGACACCATGCCAAAAAGCCATATAAAGCACCCAGGTGACGTTTGGCGCAATAACGCTTGGCAAGATAGCCGGCAACCCAGCCTGCTGCAAACATGGAAACAACTGTTCCCAATGCCGTTGCCACTAGACCGCCCATTGCAAGATTCTGCACGCCTTCACTGTTTGTCGTAAATGCAGTCATGCCAATTGCAACACTGAATAAATTCAGCAGGAAACTTAAGCCAATTGCCACGAGTGCACCTGCAAACACAGGTTTCCAGCGAAAACAATGACATTCATTTGGATGTAGATTATTTGAGTCAATATGCATAATTTGTACCCTCCCTGGATTAAAATGCGTGTGAAATTAAATAAATAATAATGAGTAAACCGAGTGGAACACCTAAAAACCATGCCAGCACATATTTAAACATTGGATGATCTCCCTTCAGATATGGATTATTACATTATACCCTGTTTCATGATCAAAAAATGATATAATTGAGTTATCGCTGGATGATAAAGGAGTAAGTTCCATGCTTTACTGGGCACTGATTTTCTTCGTCGTTTCAATTATTGCTGGTTTGCTTGGTTTTACTGGTGTTGCTGCAGCAAGCGCTGGCATTGCAAAAATCCTGTTTGTTTTCTTCCTGTTTATATTCCTGTTGCTGATTCTTGCTATTGGATTGGCAATAGACTAAACAAACAGCTGTTGTGCCAGGAATGAAATTCGCAGCTTATCTCGAAAATGCTCTTTTAGCATTAGGGTAGAGTTGCGAATCATCGCCATAACGTTAGCAATATTGTATTCACCAGTGTTGTTACCAATAGGCAACCTACGTCTATCAGATAAACAAGCATGGGTTTTTTTGCCCATATCACGCCAGAAAAATAATTGGTGGCAATAAATCCGAGCCATATTAAAACGGCGAACCTGATTGCATCCATCACAGCTGATATCTGAAACAGGTTTATCAGTATGGCTGTGACGATCACGCTTACCGCAGCCACGATTACTGCACCAAGAAAATGTACCAGAGAAGGCTTGCAATCATCATAGGAAAGACCCAGCGCATTCGCCCAGCGTTTGCCAAACAAGGCGGAATACCAAACAGAACCGATAATAATATTTAATATAATTGCGACAAGGATTGCGATGGTATTCACGATTTATTTCCTTTTTGCATGTGTAATTCTGCCGGTAAAAATCTGTTATTATTCACACCCACTTCTTTCATCATCAAATCATTTAATAATTTATTCATGCGCAGGATAATGATTTTATTTTTTTCTGCATCGAGTGCAAGATTATTTTTTTCATCTGCATCATTGGCAAGATCAAATAATTGCACATCATTATTTTTCAATATTTCATCCAGCGTAACAGGTGTATTGAAATGACTGGGTGAATAATAGCGCGCGAATTTGTAGCGACCATCATAAACAAAACTTAAAAATCCACGCTTATCCTGATTAACTTCACTTAACGCTGGTAATGCCTGATGGGTGAATGAATGCGTCAGGGTTTTATATAAATATTCATGATCGATGGTGGAAATGCCAACGTAATTAAATAATACACCTTGTCTTATTGCATCTTTTTTATTGCAATCCTCACGTAACAGCCTGGAAAAATCATGTCCGGGAAAAGACTGATTAGTTGCCTTAATAGTAGCTGTAGACAATCCTGTTAATCCGACCAGGGTTGGCAGCAAATCAATATGACTGGTTAATGCAGCGCAATTTACTGCATGTTTTCCTTGCGGATGATCAATAATCAATGGAATATGCACATTTTCTTCATACGCCATGGGGCCTTTGCCGCGCAAGCCACCATGTGCTCCTCCCATTTCTCCATGATCAGCAGTGAGGATAACAATGGTATTTTTCCATTGATCGGATTCATTTAATGTATCGATGATCATTTGCAGATTACGATCATTATCGCGCAAGGCATTCAAATAATAATTATAGTAAAACCTCCACATGTCTTTTCTTTCGACTGGAATATAGCCGAGTGTTTTACTCCAGCCTGTCTGATATTCCCATAATGCATTAGGCATGCCTTTTGCCTGCAGGGATTCCTGCAAGGTGACAGGCAAATCAAATTGCCAGCTCGTCTGATAAATGGAATTAGCTGGTGGTGGAAAAATCACAGGAACAGCAGCTTTTTGTGCGATGGGAAGATTAGGCAAATTGGCATCACCATACATGATGTCATGTGGATTCAATAAACTGATGACAAGGAAAAATGGTTTGTCATTTTTTTCAGTAGAATTTTTTCTTAACCAATGGATAGCTTCTCCTACTGTATAAGGATCATGTGTATAACCCTGCAATGGCGAACCGCCAATATCATTAATGTCATTGAAAACATCAAATCCATAAGGTTGCGCAAGCGTGCTGTAATTGGTTGTATCTGAGACAGCCAGTAATTTCTTGTTCATTTCAAATTTGCCGAAATAAATGGTGCGATAACCCAGTTTTTTCAGCACAGAACCCATGTTGGGACGATTAGCATCGAGTACAGGAACATAACTATATTCTTCCTGATCGAATACACCATTCACCTGTGGAGGCACACCGGTCAGAAATGTTGCCCGTGAAGGCGAACACATGGCTGCTGCCGTGTAGTGATTGGTAAAAGTCACTCCGCGATGATGTAATTCATCACGTGCAGGTAAATGATATTGCTGCGCAGGTAATAAACGGAATGTTTCCTGATCATTGATGATGAGAATAATGTTGTAGGGTGTATTGTGCGTCGCAGCAAACAGATTGATTGAAAACGTTAGCAAGAACATTAGCAAATATTTATATTTCACCGTCTGTTTCACATCGAATTCCTTGTCGATTATATTTTCAGCATCCAGGATTATATGCTATCTTTTGCGGCAATAATATTAATAATGAATCAGGGATTTTATGCGACCATCATTCACCTTTATTGATCTTTTTGCAGGAATTGGTGGTATTCGTCTTGCCTTTGAAAAAATTGGTGGTGAATGTATTTTCACTTCTGAATGGAATAGTTATTCCCAGAAAACTTATCTGGCCAATTTCAAGTGTGATCATCCTGTGATTGGTGATATTGCAAATTATGACGTAAGTAATATTCCCACTCATGATGTATTACTGGCTGGATTTCCCTGTCAGCCATTCAGTATTGCTGGTGTTTCAAAAAAAAATTCACTGGGACGTCCGCATGGTTTTGCTGATAAAACGCAAGGAACGTTATTTTTCAACATTGCACAAATCATCGCAAAAAAACGACCAGCCGCTTTTTTGCTGGAGAATGTCAAAAATCTTCTCAGCCATGACAAGGGCAATACCTTTCGTGTGATTCAGGATGTGCTTGCCAATGAATTAGGTTATCACCTTCAATGGCGTATTCTTGATGCAAAACATTTTGTACCACAACATCGCGAGCGTATTCTGATTGCAGGTTTCCGGGAAAGGAATGCATTCAATTTTGATTCCCTCATTTTGCCTCCTGCAACAAAAGTGCTTGGCGATATCCTGCATGACAAAGCAGAAAAATATATTCCTGGTGATGAAAATAAATATGCCTGCAATGGGTTACCACAGGATAAATATATCCTGTCGGAAAAATTATGGGCTTATCTGCAAAATCATGCAGAAAAACATCGTGCAAGGGGAAATGGATTTGGTTACGGGCTGGTAAGGCCAGATGAAATCACAAGAACATTATCAGCCAGATACTTCAAGGATGGTTCTGAGATTCTCGTGCATCGCGGAAAAAACCAGAGACCAAGAAGATTAACACCACGTGAATGCGCGAGACTGATGGGATTTGCGGATGATTATGTGATTCCCGTTTCAGATAGCCAGGCTTACCGCCAATTTGGAAATTCTGTTGTTGTCCCACTGCTACAGGCTGTCGCAACACATATGCAGCCTTATCTTTAAGATCCTATCCCGTAAACGTCACACCCTATCCTGTAGATGTCACACCTTGAGGCAATTTCATCCTGTAAACGTCACATCCTTATCCTGTAACTGTCACACCCTGTCCTGTAGACGTCACACCCTATCCTGTAACTGTCACACCCTTGCCATTTATCTTATTGATAATTAAATAAAAAAACATGCCTAAACAGCTTTAAACAGATTAAACAAAAGAACAAACTGTTTGTTGTGTTTTTTGTTTATGGATTGATATGTTAAAAAACCAGGATACCTGACAAAGTTTGTTACCTTATAGAAAAGCATATGTTAATCTTCTTACCTACAAATGCATTTTTATCAAGGAAGTCACCATGACAAAAATAGTCGTGAATGCTACTCATAAAGGCGGTGAAGGTAAAACTACCAACTCCATCATGCTAGCTGAATACTCAGCTTTAATTCTCGGATTAAAAACCCTCATCATTGATATGGATCCGCAAGCCAACTTTTCTGGCCGCTATGTGAAGATGGAATACGATCCTGCGTACAAGGGCGGTAAAATCCCGCCATTGCATCCTGATTACGAACCTGAGGCAGATGCTGACTGGTGTGGTCGCAGTGGCATAGCAAACATATTTTACGGCGAGGAAGTGGTTCCCTATCCTACTTCACTGTCTAATCTCGAATTATTACCAGCGCATTCCATGAAATTGCAGGAAGCAGAAGCGGTCACCAAAAATGAAGTGCTGGAAAAAGTCCACCTGCAGTTGAAACGCTTTCTTGAACTGGAAGATATTCGGCAATCCTATGATGTCATCATCATTGATACACCACCTTCAAAAGGCCCATTAACGATTGCTGCTATCAAGGCTGCTACACATCTGGTCATTCCAGCTCAAATGGAGCAATTTTCGATCGAAGGTATATATGGGATGCTGCAATTATGGAAACAGGAATCCTATAGCAGACCTAAAAATAATCAGATTGATCTGGTTGGTATATTACCGAATCAATTGCGTGATGTGAAAGTCCACAAGGAGTTGCTGGAAAATCTCAAGCAGATGAAAAATACGGCGCAATATGTCATGCCATTACTCATCAAGAAACGCGCGATTTATACCGAGATACTGACAGAGGAAGCAAATCCCAAAAGTATTTTTGAATTGCCAGCCAGTAACGTGGCAAGGATGGAATATGAAAAAGCATGCAACTACATCATGGAGAGGGTAATGAATCATGGCTAAGAAAAAAGTATTTTCGATTGGCACCGCTTTGGCACAGGGACTTGAGGAAACCATTGAATCAGCGCAAAACCATTATGGTGAATTGCGTGTGGATGTCCTGCCGCTTGGCAAGATAGAAACGGATCCTGATAACCCGCGCGATCTTGCCATTACCTTTCAGGATTTACAGCAGGGCATTGTGACGCATGACAAGGAATTCATGCGTAAGACAGAAGAGCTCGAAGGGTTGCAAAGTCTTGCACATTCCATCAAGACTCAGGGGATTATCAATCCGGTTACAGTATACAAACATGGTGAGCGCTATCGTCTGATTGCCGGTGAGCGTCGCACCCTTGCCTCCATCCTTGCTGGCAAGACAGACATCCAGGCACGCATCCTGGATAACAAGCCAGGCGAGCTTAAAATCAGCCTGCTGCAATGGGTAGAAAACATGGAACGTACGGATTTGTCGTTATGGGAGCGCCTGAAGAACCTGGAAAAGATTCTGGCGGCACATGCGCGTTCGAAACAGCTTTCCCCCGCAGAACTGAGTATCACGGAAATCAGTCAGCTGATTGGGTGTACCAAGCCGCATGCGATGAATTATAAGACTGTGCTGCATGCAGATAGCACTATTCGCAAACTGATTGCAGAGGACAAGATTCGCAATCTGGAAAAGGCAGCTGTCATTGCCGATATTGAACCAGGGGATGTACGCGCCCGAGCTATTCAGGCTTGTCTGGAGGGTGCGACGCTCAAGCAGTTAAAAACGTTTCATCTGCCCGCAAACAGAAAAACTTCGCATGCCCGCGCGATTGAAACACGCGGCCGTCAAACAACGACCATCCAGTTAGGCATGACTAAAAATTCGGAAGTTGCCAAACGTATCCTGGACATCTTGCTTAATCATCACTCCTTAAGACAACTGGCGCCACAATTTAAAGGAATAGATTGGAGTAATCCTCGTTCTTTATCAGAAGCATTCAAATCACTACTAAAAAAAATCGAAACAATGCATAGCTAAAGAGGACAAACACATGAACAAGATAAAAATCAGTTTTGTCATTCCACAGAATCTTCAGCAGGACCTGAAGGAAAAAATGGTCAGGGATGGTTATGATCTCAAGGGCAAAAGCCGCTGGATCGCTGAGGCAGTGCATGCATTGCTAACACTGCAAACTTACGCTGATCTCGTCAAGATAAATGATGAGATGTCAGGTTTTGAAAAAATGGAATCCATTGTGGTCGATCGCGATTTCAAGAGAAAACTGGAAGATGCCGTGATTCACATACGCATGCGTTATCCGGCTATTGAAGGCGTGCAAAGTCGCATTCTGAGAACAGCCATCGTGCAGCGCTTGCTGGAACAATAAAAAGTTAAGTCACTTAACTTTTAGTTAAGTGACTGATTTGTAAAGGTTTTATTTCATGGAAATAATTGTTAAGTAGGGTGCGAGTGAAAACAAAAAATCAGTCATTCCCTTCTGAAAAATGTTCCCCGTAGAACATTTTTCAGGAGAAAAAAGCTCGTGAGGGTGTGACCTTTACAGGATAAAGGGTTAGCAGGGTGTGACGTTTACAGGATAAAAGGAGAAGTTTGTGGGCGAGCCGAAGAAGGCCATTGAGCTAAAAAAACATGTAGCAGTGATTCATTCGAGCAATCGTTTGTCACTACTGCAACGCAAGATTGCGAACGCACTGTTATTTAATGCCTATCATCATTTACTGGATAAGGATGAACATGAAATCCATATTGCAACTTTGTGCCAGCTAATTGGCTATGCCAGCAATGATTACAAGACCATTAAAAAATCATTAGTGAATTTGCTTGCCACTGTTCTTGAATGGAACCTGGTAGATGGCGAGCGCCCGGATGGAGAAGGAGTATGGACAGCAAGTTCCATTATTGCTGATGCCAGTATTGATGGTCCCGTTTGCACGTATTCCTACAGCAACAAAATGCGTCAGCTACTGCATCGTCCGAATATGTATGGTCGTCTGGACATGCTGGTGCAAGCGAAATTTCAGTCCGGTTACGGACTTGCCTTGTATGAAAACTGCAATCGTTTTCAGGATATCGGTCAGACTCCATGGTTTGATATCGATAAATTTCGCAAATTGATGGGTGTGGAAGACGGCAAGTATAAAGTTTTTCGTGATTTCAAAAGTCGTGTGCTGGATAAGGCGATTCAGGAAGTGAATGAGTATTCGTCTTTAAAGCTGGAAGCACAATTGCGTAGACAGAATCAGAAGGTGGTCGCAATCCAGTTCGTGATTCAGAAAATCGATGTTCTGCAGATTGCGATTGATCAGCCACAGCAGGCAAAGGAATTAATCGAAGTTCTGAAACAGCAATTTGGTTTTTCCAAAACGCAAATTCAGCAAACGCTTGAGAATTATGCGGAAGGATTTATTCGCGAGAAGATCAAGGTAATAGAAGACTCCCAAAGTTATCTGTCAGGCAAGATCAAGAACCTGGCCAAATATTTGTTATCTGCCTTGCAGGAAGATTATCAGCCGGTAAAAAAGCGCAAAAAAATTGAAAAATCCGTAAGCACGCAATCCAATCTTGTCGAATTTAATGAACATACCCGACAAAAAAAGGAGAGAGAGCATCAATATCAGCGCTTCGTGCAAAAAGAAGTGATGATTATCTACAATCAAATGCCTGAAATCGAACAGAAGCTACTGCTAATGAAATTCGAGGAATTTGTCTATAAGGCAGCAAGGGGAATTTATGGAGATATCTATTTTCGCGATGGTATTAAAAATCCATTAATCCAGGATCAATTTTATGAATTCGTCAAAAGATTCCGCCAGGATTTATTATCAGGGATTATGTCTTTCGATGACTGGATGCTGAAGTGATCATGATGGCATGTGTCTGAAATGATTTATTTCAAATGACTGTTTCAACGCGCAATCTAATTGGATTTGAATCAGCCGTTTTAATAATGCGATATCTACCATGACCTGGATTAGTTACATATTCGCTTTCAACAATACCGATGTCTTCAAGCATCTGAATATCCTTGTCAATTGCTGATCTGCTGCGATGTAGCTCATGTGCCAGTGAAGAAATCGAACTGGGTTTTTTTCTGATAGCTGCTAACAAGGCTCGTTTGGTTTGGGTGAGAAATTTTACCAGATCTTCTGGATCTTCAAAGCTTACTATCCGTTGTAAAGAGAGTTTTTCACCTTTATCGAGGCGTTTGGCAATCGATTTACCGCGCTCGAAAAAATCCTCTACGGTTTCAGTTTTGACGTGCACAATAATCTTATCGGTTCCTGATGACTTTGATTTTCGCATGAAGCACCTCGAATTCTTGCTGAAATTGTTTTTCAATTTCCAAAAAATCACTAAAATTTACAGGTTCAATTTTTCCCATAAAATGCTTGTGGTGATAGCCATGAGCATTGTCAAAACCCAGGACTCGGCCATTATCACCTGTATAAAGTAGATGGTTAATGTAGGCCAGGCTGTAACGTGTTACCTTTCCCTGATCATCTACCCAGACTTGTCGTCGTAAAACCCCGTTACCTTTTGACTTGTGCAATGTTATCGCATCATCTTCAATTAAATATTCGGTTTTGATTTTCCTGGATTTCTTTTTCATATTGATTATAGCTCAGATGTACTAAATATACAACACCTGATTTTAATGAAATACATCTGAATGATCAAGAATAATTATTTATTTCCAGCAAGTTATCTTAATATCGTCACCGGTGGAAATAGCCATTCAATCTGCAATTGTATCTGCCAAACAGGTCCTGTTTGATCAGGTCTGATGAAATTATAATTACCAATCACACTCATATTGATGGATTGCTGATTCCATTTGAATGCACGTCCTGCACCTATACCAAATGGTACGATCCAGCGTTTATCACCAGTATTTTTCCAGTTTGCAGTAATAGTGGGATTGGAATTAATGTACCAGCCATTATCAAAAACATAGGAAATCAGATATTCAAATTCAAAATTATTGACAGATTCCCGCTGCGCATCACCTGCAATAGACCAGAGATTATTCGCGAGAAATCCTGCCATCCAGTGTTGTCCGATATAATACAAGGCAAGCTCGGGGCCAAGACTCCATTTTCCTGTGCCGATATATTTATTATTGGTCGCAGTCGGAATGGAAACCGTCGGGCCAAAACCAATAATCACCGATTGAAAAGTAGCAGGTGAAATAAAAAAAGTTGGATTGATATCACCCCAGCCATTCACATAATGACCATCTGGATTGCCCCGCGTATTGTTTGTGGGAGTGCGTTCATAAATGGGTGCAATCGTGCGCAGGATTAAATCAAGATTGGGAGCAATACGAAAAGGTACGACGGGTTTCAAATATAAAATGGATTGGGTGTTGTCATGACCATAATCAAAATTAAAATACTCCTGAAAAGGGACAGAAATATGTTCGGCAGCATGATTTATTTTCAATCCATTCAGCGATGCTTTCGCAAGTTCATTTTCACTTTCATTTTCATTAGCATAAAGATATGCGGATTGACATGCAAATAAAATAAAAATACAGCAATATCGTTTCATTTTTTCATCCATGAATGAATATTATCCACAAGTGATGTAGATCATAACCTATTGATTAAATATAAATTACAACCTATTTTTACAAATTGTCAATCCGATTTACAATTTGTAAGTCATTTTTTACCGGGTCGGAAGCTGGGCTGGATTTTTTCTTCTACCTTTTTTTCACCCTTATTTGCTGACTGTTTTTCTAACTGTTCTTTAGCAAAAGCATCTATTTGATCTTGTAATCCAGGGCCACCTTTGGGTAATTTTTTTAGATCCCCTTCAGGCGTGCGTTGCATTGCAGTTGCCAGACTATTTTTAGGGATTGTATTTTCCGTTCTTCTTCTATTCGTAGTAACCTTAAGCATTTCTTCTGTAGGTAGTTTTCTATCATCTTTAATACTCTCTGTTATTTTTTCAATTTCCTTTTTGTCTAATTCATCAGATATTTTCGAATCAAGTTTAGATTCTGCTTGCGAAGGAGAAATTTTGTATTTATCTTTTTTATCCTTTTTATCTTTCTTCTCATTTTGCCTAAGTTCTTTTTTTATATCTCCTGTATTGCGTGGATTGCTCATGGTGCACCTCGTTTGTTAATCATTCTATTAGTTATATCTTAATTATAGCAATTTATTAGTGTGACAGAGATTAACCTATCCTGATGGTTTTTAATTAATTTTATCTAACCTGTCCACTAAGCAGGCAGCGGGATGATGGCTAACTGCACCTTGGTACAATATGCTTTATTTTAAGGTGAATATACTATAATTTTTACTAAATAACACAAACGGGAATAATCATAATGTTCAGAATAAAACCGCTGCCTTTGTTATCCGGTACTGCGCTGCAGAGATA